>Ga0209632_10005288_pt1 | contig 11215 bp, 11 predicted proteins | sample COG_10_FD_184754 | JGI IMG/M metagenome (GOLD analysis project Ga0209632, IMG submission 184754) | Pelagic Microbial community sample from North Sea - COGITO 998_met_10 (SPAdes) (version 2) | ecosystem: Environmental > Aquatic > Marine > Neritic zone/Coastal water | place: Helgoland, sampling...
TAAGGATTTGCGGATTGCAAGTGCTGAGAAAATCGCTTCGTTTGAACGGGAAGGAAATGCCATTGGTGGATTGAGCGTAGGTGAGCCAGACGAGGAAATGTACGCCATGACCGAAGTGGTTTGCGATATCCTTCCGAAGGATAAACCCCGCTACTTAATGGGAGTTGGAACGCCAGCAAATCTGTTAGAAAACATCGCTCTTGGGGTAGATATGTTTGACTGTGTGCTACCTACAAGAAATGCTCGTCATGGTATGATTTACACTTGGGATGGCATTATAAACATCAAGAATAAGAAGTGGGAAATGGATTTTTCTCCACTCGACCCAAAAGGAACCAGTTCTGTTGATGCTCTGTACAGCCGCGCCTATGTGCGGCACTTATTTGCCTGTAAAGAATTGCTTGGACCACAAATTACAAGCATCCACAATTTGGCGTTCTATTTAGAGTTGATGCGTCACGCACGGCTTCATATTGAAGCTGGAGACTACAGAAAATGGAAAGACCAGATCGTTCCAAAACTTCTTACCCGACTCTAATTTAGCGTGTTTACTCGGCTAGATAGATACATTTTAAAGCAGTTCCTCGGAACGTTTTTCTTCACCATTGGGCTCATCATTTGTATTACAATGGTGTTTGACCTCTCGGAGAAGATTGACAATTTCATTGAGCATAAACTGTCTATGTGGACAGTTCTCAGCGAATACTATATCTATTTCATACCGTATTTCGCCAACCTGTTCAGTCCTCTTTTCATTTTTGTAGCTGTTATTCTATTCACATCAAGAATGGCCTATCGTTCAGAAATTGTTGCCATTCTCAGTTCAGGTGTTAGCTTTTATAGGATGATGGTGCCCTATTTGATAGGCGCCACAGTTCTAGCCACTACCAGCCTTTGCCTAAACCATTTTATAATTCCAAAGGCCAACGAGCAGCGCATTTTATTCGAGAACGCCTACATCAATCGACCTTGGAAGTTTTATGGTCGAAATCAACACTATCAGGTAGAGCCTGGCACCTTCATTTACTTCGATTCGTACAGCGCAGAACGCATGACTGGTTACAAATTTGCGCTAGAAAAATTCAAGGATGGAAAATTAACCTACAAGCTTATTTCGGACCATATTGTTTATGACACTTCCATCAAGAAATGGAGTGTGAAGAAATTTTACGAACGTACGTTTGACGGCATCAACGAAATCGTGGTTGAGAAGGAGCAAATGGATACCGTTTTCCCCTTTCTCCCAAAAGACTTCAGTCAGCGTCTCAAAGTAATTGAAGCAATGGATTATTGGCAGCTAAATGATTTTATTGCCATGGAGGAAATGCGTGGTTCAGACTATGTCGATTTTTTCAAAGTAGAACGCGAGAAAAGGACTGCCATGCCCTTCGCTGCCTTTATTCTTACCATTATTGGCGTTAGTCTGGCAAGTAGAAAAGTTCGTGGGGGAATAGGAATGCATATCGGCCTTGGCCTGCTTCTCAGCTTCTCTTACATCCTATTCATGCAAGTGTCTCAGACATTTGCTATTGAAGGAAGCGTAGATGTTAGAACAGCTGTTTGGATACCAAATATTCTTTACCTGATAATGGGGGCGGTTATGCTTTACAAAGCACCGAAGTAAATTACTTCTTCGGCTTATCGGAAACCTTCATGGTTATGGCCGCATTCATTACTTCCACATCAGAAGTATCACGAACGGAAACCATGCAAATCACTTCATCGCACGTATCCCATTCAACTGCACTCAAATCGCAAGTCGCGGTAAGGTCTGTTTTAGCTTTAGCAACGTAATTAACCGTCATTCCTACAGGAATCCACCTTCGATGCTTTGGAATAGATGCTTCCATCAGAATACCACCAGTAAACTCGCACAAGTTGCACATGGCAATGGCATGTACAGTTTTGAGATGATTGTGAACTGCTGGTCGCTTCTTCATGGAAGCCTTCATGTAATTGGTCCGAAGCTCAATTACTCGTGGTTTAATGGTAGTGAAGTAAGGAGCAAACCGTGCTAGAAACCCAGAAAATATGCGGTTTCCGAACGGGACTTTTCTAAGTTTTTCCTGAAGGTCGAGGATTCTGTTCATGCGCTAAAGATAATTACGCATTCTCGAGTAATCCTCAATTCAAATTCCTGAATTCCCTTGGGCTAACTCCTGTTTTAGATTTGAACAGATTACTGAAGTGCTGTGGGTATTCAAACCCCAAAGAGTATCCTATTTCACTCACAGAATTTGAAGAGTTGAGCAAGCTATTTTTTGCTTTGTCAATTATCCGTAAGTGAATATGTTCCTGCGCTGATTTACCTGTTTCCTTTTTCAATAAATCGCTCAGATAATTCGATGACAAGCCTAGTTCTTTGGCACAATATGATACCGTTGGCATTCCGAGATCTTGAACCTCAGCAGAGTCGTAGTAACTTCTTAGCAACCGTTCAAATTTGGATACGACATCAGAATTGAGATTTGTTCTGGTATAGAATTGACGGTCGTAAAATCTAGTACAGTAATCCAACAAAAGTTCAATGTTTGAAATGATGAGGTTCTGGCTATGCTTATCTAAGTTTTGACTGTACTCTTTCTCAATTTTATCGAGAAGGTCTTCAATGGTTTTTCTTTCATCATCAGAAAGATGAAGCGCTTCATTTACCTCATAGTTGAAAAATGAATACTGACTCATCTTATCTGCCAGCTTTGATTTTCGAATCAGATCAGGATGAAAAGCCAACGTCCATCCATCAGTCGTTTCGCTTTCTGATGGTATTTCACCCTCGAAAATCGTAATCTGACCAGGTGAAGTAAATACCAACGTTCCATCTTCGTAATCGTAAGAGTTTTTACCATACGTGAGGTTTCCACAACCCAACTGCTTCAGGGTGACCTGAAAAAGATTGTTGACCACTTTCAGTCCTCGAAAATCAATCACAGGTCGGTAATCTTTCGTCTTTACAATTGAAACCAAAGGGTGCTTTGGCTTTGGAAGGCCCATCGATTGGTGTGCCTGACTAATGGAATCTATGATGTACGATTTCGTCATATCAAAAAGCTAAAAGCGAAGTTATTTCAATTGACCAAGTAACGGCCTTCAAGTACTATATCAATGTGGACGGCTCCTATTATTAAAAGTGTTTTACTGGCTCAATAGTGATTCTAAATAATTTTTAACCGAGACATAAGAAATAGACTCAAGGATTAATAAGCCTAGAAGGTAAATAAGCACACTAAATGTTAATCCTTTCCAAAGTGGCTGACTGATAAAAAATATCAATGCTAAAATCACAAGTATGAGAGCAATACACAGACCCAAGATGGTATTAGGTACATTTTTATTCACCTGCTGCATTCTAACCGCTTCTTGCTTTTTGAACTCCAATTGGTTTGAATTATAGGTTTCAGTTTTTGTTTTCAAAAGCTTGTTTTGGCTCATAATAAAACCTGCAGCGCTAGCCAGTAGTATAATACTTATCACAAAGAAGCCATTTCTTAAGCCCTGAGTAATGGGATTGAGCTGACTAAAGTGAAGCAGTATGTCCATCCCGAGAACCAATATTCCAAAAATAGCTACATGCGTACCTGTGGCTTTCTGAGCAGCAATGTAAATTTCAAAGTGCTTTATGATTTCCATCTGTTCAACATCAATTTCTATTAATTGACATTCAATTCCTTAAACAGTGCGTCAACCGTTATTTTCCCAAGCTCGTCACAAGCTTTAGGACTATCTCCTGAAATAAGCTTTCTATCGATGTGAGTGGCTCCCGTTATTTTGTCATTTATTACCGTAATACCTTCTTTTTCAAGTGCTTCGCACTGAAACCATGGAAGTTGTCCAGGCAAATAGCCTAATGAAGGTGATTGTTTATCAAATTTATCTGGGAAAGCCACCATTTTATATCCACTATAAGGATTCTGTTTGCTGTTTTTGTCTCTTGCAATCATTGCAGCAGGACCATGACATACAGCAACTAGAAATCGGTCAGACTCTTTAATCCATTGAAGTAAAGTGCCAACATTTTCATCTTCAGGAAGACCTAGCATAGAACCATGTCCACCAGGCAGAAAAAGTGCGATGTAATGAGACGCCTCATTTAACTCCTTACTGTCAATCAGCTTTTTTAGCGAAAGTGGTTTACTGAATTTAGACTGATTTTCTCTTCTAAACTTTATTACTGGTTCATCTTTGATAGGCACTGACCACTCTTCAAGAATAGCTGGTTTCCCAGTTGGCGTAACTACTTCAAAATCAAACCCAGCATTTACTAAATGCATTAGCGGGACCATGGTTTCTTGCACGTTATTTCCTGTAGAAAACTGCTTACCGTTGGTCATTTTGAAATAACGCTCTTCAGTGCAAAGCACTAACACCTTCTTTTCACCGGTGTATTTCTTACCACCAAAGTTTGTCGCTTTGTAGCCGCTGACTTTATCTACGCCAAACTTTCTTCCTAGCGGAGAAGGAATATAACCAGAGCCATTTTTTTCTTTTGTGGGGGCAATTCCGAATATCTTTTTAATCATGATGTCTTCATTTTTATTTGTTTCACAAAGGTGTACGGAACAAATTGAGGGCACTAAATGATTTCTCGGAAAGACTAAATGATTTTACCGAATACCACTATTCAGCCCACTTAGTAAAGTCTTGAATTGCATCGAAAGAACTCGGAATTAACGATTGAAGAATGACCAAAAGGCAGGAAAGCTCTTGGCAACCACATCTGGGTTTTCAATCTCCGTTGGAATAATGCTAGAAAGCACAGCCGCACTCATGGCCATTCGATGGTCATTGTAGGTTTTAATACGAGCTTCTTTCACTGAGATTGAACCTGAAACAGTCATGGAATTTCCATCCACAGAAACGGAAATACCTAACTTTTTCAATTCCGTTTTGAGTGCGGACACACGATCGGTTTCTTTTATTCTGAGATTATCCAAGCCTGTGAGTTTGAGTTCTTTCCCGAGCGTTGCTGCTAAAAACGCAAAGGTTTGAGCTAAATCTGGTTGATTTGAAAAATCCAATTCAGATGGAAAGTCAATTTTACCTGAAGAGAAGACTTCTACGCCATTTTCTTTCTGAGTTGATGAAACACCCATTTTCTTGAACCAATCAGCCTGTATAGAATCTCCTTGTGAAGAATCCAGTTTCAACCCTTTAAGCAGCAATTTTGAATTTGGTCTTGCCGCAGCAAGTGCATAGAAATAGGATGCTGCGCTCCAGTCTGCTTCAATTTCCAGTTTTGGAAAATCATATTTTCCTGAAGGAACTAAAATCAAATTTCCCTCACACCTCACCTCAACGCTGCAGTTTCTCAGGCAATCAGCTGTTAATTCTATGTACGGTTTGGAAAGAACTTTTCCGTTCAACCTCAATTGAAGTCCGTTTTCAACCAACGGGCCAATCATCATCAAAGCAGAAATAAACTGACTACTTACTGAAGCCGACATTTCAACTTCTCCTCCTTTCAGCTTTCTTCCTTTGATTTTAAGTGGAGGAAAATCTGCCTTTTCCACGTAATGAATATCTGCACCAAGCAAACGCAGTACCTCGACCAACTCACCAATAGGACGCTGTTTCATCCGTTCATCTCCAGTCAAGACCACTTCTTTTCCTTCTTGAACAGAATAGTAAGCGGTGAGAAAACGCATGGCCGTTCCTGCCATTCCAATATTAATTTCCGAGGAATCCGAGTTCAATGCATTGCGCAACACTTTTACATCTTCAGGAATGGACTCGTCAAGAGAGATTTCCTCATCTGCCAAAGCCGCAATAATTTGAAGCCGATTGGCGATGCTTTTGGATATGGGCAGTTGAACCACTCCGTTCAATGGCCCGTTTGGCGCAACAAGTTTCATTAGAGAGCTGTATAGAAATTGAACACTTCGTCTAACAATTCTTCGGAAACGGATTGACCTATGACAGCTTCAGAAATACCCTTCAACAATACAAATTGAACATTACCATCGCGGTTTTTCTTATCGTGAATAAGAAGTTTTTTGACAGACTTCCAATCGTCCTCCGATAGAAAAATTCTTGAAAAAATGGAATCAACTGTGGCGGTGATAGACTTCCATTCATCTATGGAAAGACCTACTTCCTGCTGCGAAATCCATGTTTCCATTATCATACCAGCAGCAACTGCTTCTCCATGTAAAACGGGATTTTCAGAATCCAACAAGTGGCTTTCAATTGCATGACCTAATGTGTGTCCAAAATTCAGCTTCTTTCGTTTACCAGCTTCAAACTCATCTCTTTGAACTACATCCATTTTCACCTGAACCGAGCGTGAAATGAGTTCATCTTCATTTCCGTCAATCAAATCAAGAATGGAAATGTCTGAAATGAAAGCATGCTTCAATACTTCTGCCAACCCATTTCGGTACTGGCGGGCTGGTAATGTTTTTAGAAAATTGGAATCAATCAGCACTGCTTCTGCTCGAGAAAATGCTCCAATCATATTTTTTAATCCCCCAAAGTCAACCCCTGTCTTTCCACCGATGGCAGCATCCACCATTCCTAAAAGTGATGTTGGAACGTTTATAAAGCGAATACCGCGCATAAATGTGGAAGCAACAAACCCGCCAAGGTCTGTGACTACTCCTCCGCCCAAATTGAGCAAAACGGTGTTGCGATCTGCTCCTAGTTCAATTAGCGCTGCCCAGACTTTTTCGCAAGTACTGAGTTTCTTGCTTTCCTCCCCTGCAAGAATCTCAATAACGGGAAGATTTTCTGTTTCAGGACATACTTCATGCAGCAATTGGAGACACACTTTTGTATTAGAATCGCAAAGTATTATTGCTCTCTCCTTCGCCAAAAAGTCTTTTAGAAATGTCCATCCTGCATCTTTAAAATAGACCGGGCTCATTCCGTTTCCGTTTTCGCATTCATAACCTCTGTTTGCTGCTGAATGCTCTCTTCGTGAATCGCCTCTAAAAATTTGTGCAGAAACCGCATTGATATCGGTTTTCCTTGAACGTGTGCTTCTCTGTCATTCAGGATTTCATTCCAACGCTGATGCTGAAGAATGGTGATGTTATGTTCTTTCTTGTATTCTCCGATACTTCGGGTGACGGACAAACGTTCTAATAGAAGATCAAGTATATCACGGTCCAAGCCATCTATCGTTGCCCGCAGCTCTTCTAGCTTAGCCTTTACTCCTAGATTAAGAGAGTTCGGGTTTCTCCATACCAACCCTTTGAGGATTGAATCCAACTCTGGCGGAGTAACTTGTTGATCAGCATCGCTCCATGCTTTAGACGGATCTCGGTGAGTCTCTAGCATCAATCCGTCCATATTTAGGTCGATAGCCTTCTGCGCAACCTCTGCCAATAATTGACGGGAACCGCAAATATGACTTGGGTCGCAAATAATAGGAAGGTCGGGCATTCTCCGTTTCAATTCAATTGGAATATTCCAATTCGGGCTGTTACGGAAAGGTGATTTCTGGAAGGTGGAAAATCCGCGATGAATAGCTCCCAAATTTGTTAATCCTACTGATTGTAAACGCTCAATGGCCCCAATCCAAAGCTCTACGTCTGGGTTAACTGGGTTCTTAACTAACACCGGAATATTGGTTCCTGCAAGAGCTTCCGCAATCTCCTGAATCATGAAAGGGTTTACAGTTGTTCGAGCTCCAATCCATAAAACATCAACTTCGCTTTTTAGGGCAATTTCTACGTGATTAGTGCTTGCAACTTCAACAGATATCGGCTTGCCTATTTGCGCACCAGCTTCCTTCAGCCATTTTATTCCGTCTTCGCCAACTCCTTCAAAGCTACCGGGTCTTGTGCGTGGTTTCCAAACCCCTCCTCGAAGAAGGTCTACTTTAAAATTCTTTAGACCATCAGCCGTTTCTAGAACTTGCTCCCTTGTTTCTGCACTACAAGGTCCTGCAATTACAAACGGTCGGTCTTTCTTTTTGAACTCCATCAACCGACTTGTTGGGTTTTATTTCTCAAATAATGGTCTACTAAAACAATGGCGGCCATAGCTTCTACAATAGGAACTGCCCTTGGTACAACACAAGGATCGTGACGACCTTTACCTGCAACGGTAGTTTCGGTTCCTTCTGAGTTGACGCTTTTTTGGTCGCTCATAATAGTGGCAACAGGTTTGAATGCCACGTTGAACGTGATGTTCATTCCGTTAGAAATTCCGCCCTGAACACCTCCACTATTATTCGTTTCTGTGACAATTTTCCCACCTTCAGAAGTAAAGGCATCATTGTGTTCAGAACCTTTCATTTTGGTGGATGCAAAGCCAGAACCAATCTCAAATCCTTTTACTGCATTGATACTGAGCATGGCTTTACCCAAATCTGCATGAAGCTTATCGAACACCGGTTCGCCTAATCCAGCGGGTACATTTTTGACCACACAACTCACAATTCCGCCAACAGTATCGCCTTCTTTTCTAACCGAATTAATCAACTGCTCCATCTCAGAAGAAGCTTCTTCATCTGGACATCGAACTAAACTTTTCTCAACTTCTGCTAAAGAAACCTTCTTATTATCCACCGTTGCATTGATATTGGCAACCGAAGAAACATAGGCAACAATCTCAATTCCCACTTGCCCAAGAAGCATTTTAGCAAAGGAGCCAGCCACCACACGTGCAGCAGTTTCCCGAGCCGATGAGCGCCCACCACCTCTATGGTCGCGATGACCATATTTTGCCTCATACGTGAAATCGGCATGGGAAGGACGAAAAGATTTTTCGAGATGCGCATAGTCCTTGGAACGCGCATCTGCGTTAGGAATTGTAACAGCTATTGGCGATCCTATTGATTTACCTTCAAAAATCCCTGAAAGGATTTGAAAATCTTCCGTTTCCTTTCGTTGCGTTGTAAATTTGGACTGGCCTGGCCGCCTGCGCTGCAAGTCTTGATGAATCAATTCCTCATTAATTTCAATCCCAGCCGGAAACCCATCAATTACAACACCAATAGCTTTACCATGGCTTTCGCCAAAAGTTGTTATTCTAAATAAATCTCCGAAGGAATTTCCAGCCATGGCGAGCAAAGATACTAAGCTACTTTCTTAGGGAACCATGGTATAAATGCATTGGTGGAGGCTATGTAATCTACGTACTTTGGGTTGCCCTTGTATTTCTGTTCCAATAACGCGACCCCAGAAACCTTTACTAAGAAGAAATGCATAACGGCTGGGCCGATAGCGGCCAAGTACCAATAATCTGTAGCTGCCGCAATGATGAAAACAGCCCACCATTGCGTAGCGTCTCCAAAGTAATTCGGATGCCGCGTATACTTCCATACACCCTGACGCATTACAATTCCTTTGTTTTTAGGATTGGCTTTAAATTTTTTCATCTGATAATCTCCCATTGCTTCGAAATAAAACCCGAAAGCCCATACAGCAATTGCCAAATAAACATTCCAGCTCAGTTCTAAAGATTGAGAGAAAATAACGTACAGTGGTGATGCCACAATAAGCATAATTGCACCTTGAAGCATGAACACTTGAAAAAATGCGCGGACAACTACATACTTGCCCCAATCTTTTCTCCATTGAGCATAACGATAATCTTCTCCGTTACCAACGTTTCTACCGTAGATATAACCAGCTAATCGAAATCCCCAAATGGTGATGAGCGTGAGTGCAATTACTTGAGCAACTGTTTGTTCCGATTGCAAAAAACAAGAGAACGCTATAAGTACAAATCCTATTCCCCAACCAATATCTACAATACTGTTGTCCTTTAATCGCTGAGCGATAAGAAACATAACAACCATAAATCCGAAAACGAGAAGTACTGAATTTTGAAGTAGTAACCAGTTCATTTTTTATAAACAACAAAAAGGTCTATTTGATGCGAAAATCCATCATTTTCTTGCCTTCGATGTAAGCTTCTAGCCGATCTCCAGCATTGAGTTTACCAACCCCAGCAGGAGTTCCGGTAAAAACTACATCTCCAATTTTGAACATGAAATACTTTGATGCTTCGCTAATAATTTGGTTTACGTCAAAAATCATATCGCCCGTAAAACCTTTCTGAACAACTGTTCCATTAATATGCAACTCAAAGTTTATCGCGTTTACATCTCCGAAATCTGAAAGCAGCAATGTCTTGCTCATTGGTGCTGAACCATCAAAGCCTTTTGCCTTCTCCCACGGCAGTCCGTTCTCCTTACAATTCTGTTGGATGTCTCGTGCTGTGATGTCGATTCCAATGCCTATTTCCCTGTAATAAGTTGGAGCGAATTTCTCTTGGATGTTTTTCCCCTTCTTATGAATCTTCACATAAATCTCCACTTCATAGTGGACATCGTTTGAAAAGTCTGGGAGATAGAAATCATCGTTGTTCCTAACAACAGCCGAGTCTGGTTTGATAAAAAAAAGCGGTTCTTTAGGAACTGGATTGTTTAGCTCCTTAGCGTGCTCAGCGTAGTTCCGACCAATGCACACAATTTTCATAATAACCCTTTATTGAAAGCGTCAACACGAATTTCCGTTAAAACCTTCTTGGTATAACTAGGAAACTGAGCATCCATCATCCAAGAGTAATAACCCGGATTAGTTTTCAGCACCTCCACAACGCTCTTTCCTTTATTCTTTCCGAAATTGAAAACCGCTTCTCCTTTCTCGTTTTCTACGATGTGACCAGCAAAATCAACCGCTTTACCGCGTCTAGAGAATTCATGAAGCATTTGAACTTCACCTTCCAACTCGTCATACTTCTCAACTTGAGCCAATAAAACCTCCATAGTCGCGCGGGTATCGGCCTCAGCACTATGGGCGTTAGTTAAATCGCCATTGCAATAGAACTTGTAAGCAGCTACCAGCGTGCGTTGCTCTAGCTTGTGAAAGATGTTCTGCACGTCTACTACTTTACGTCCTTTCATCTCGAAATCCTCATCATTTCGTAGGAATTCTTCTACCAATAAAGGCACATCAAACTTGAGACAATTGAACCCAGATAAATCTGCGTTACCAATGAACGTTTTAATCTTTGCTGCAAGTTCTTTGAAGGTCGGCTTGCCAGCTACTTTATCATCTGTAATGCCATGTATGTCCGAACTTCCTTTTGGTATTGGCATACCTGGGTTTACCAATTCGGTAAGCGTTTCTTCCGTTCCGTCAGGATCTAATTTGATGACAGAAATTTCAACGATTCGATCTTGAGCAACATTAACACCTGTTGTTTCTAAATCGAAAAAGGCAAGCGGTTTTTTAAGATTGAGCATATGATTACTTAGATGGAG
>Ga0209632_10005297_pt1 | contig 11201 bp, 2 predicted proteins | sample COG_10_FD_184754 | JGI IMG/M metagenome (GOLD analysis project Ga0209632, IMG submission 184754) | Pelagic Microbial community sample from North Sea - COGITO 998_met_10 (SPAdes) (version 2) | ecosystem: Environmental > Aquatic > Marine > Neritic zone/Coastal water | place: Helgoland, sampling...
TTCGGGCGTAAATGTTTTGTGGTATAGTCCAACATAACATTTACGCCCGAAGGATTTTCCTCCCCGTCTTCACTAACATAATTATTATGCATACTCGCAACTCCGCTTGATCCTCCCAAAAGCGAAAACGCAACTCTCCCTCGTTCCAGAGTTGATGATTGAGGTCTTAATACCCCCTTCTCCAATGAAATTTTTGATAGAGGTCTTCTGTAAACATTATGAGCATCAAAGTTATCAACAAGAATACCATTCTTGAATCTAGAATTCCCGAGACTATCCGTTATCTCCATAACGGAGGTTTGTTTTTCTAGAGCATCCAGTGAAACATAATATTCTAAATTCTCAACCCTCTTTGCGAGCCTGCCAATATCTTTCATGGTATGCCGCATTGCTTTATTTTCTACAATCTGAACATCCTTTGTGTTAAATGTATAATCGGGAATCTCCAGCGTGTATAGAGTGAGTGCTTGATTATCAGGCTTATCCTTTGGTGGATATTTGGTAAAGGATGGATTGCCCGGATGCATTTCATATTTACCATCACTCGTAACTACGAGCTTGTCTATTCTTCCAGCAAAACTTTCAGAAGAGATTTCTATCTTGCTCGGGCTTGCGAATGTAGTTCGCCCACCCATAATACTAGATCGAGATGGGTATAGTGGAAGAATTGAGTCTGCCAACGTATCACTGACCATATTGTTTGTGGATACATAAGGGCGAACATCAATCATGTTCCGAAGAGGATAGTTTTTTCCGGTGGGGCTCTGATATTGTGGTATCTGATTGTATGTTATATCAGCCTTGGTGATCGTTTGTATTTGACCCCCAAGTTTTCCTGCTGTCGGGTGGTATCCTGTAATAAACTCACCCAAAGTAAATTCGGGATTGGATACGCCCACTGGACCACGAATGTCTTGTAATCTAATCTTAGAATACCCACCACCTGCGGTGTTTGCAAAGTCGAGAACGTATCCAACAATGCCACTATTTGACCGGACTTCCATCCCAGAAACAAATCCCGTTTGTGATGGGTTATGATCCAATCGCAAATCAGTCGTATAGTGATAAGAGTCTACAGAGAAAAAGCCGGGAGAACTAAGCTCTTCATCTCTGGTCGCCTCGTCAGGAGCAGCAGACGTTCTAATGAACCGATCAAAACAGACCATAACATTCCCGGTAGGAGCATCTACACCATCTTTTAATATTAAAGATGCATTATCATAGAAAGTATCCCGCTGACCGCTATCAAGGTCAAACCGATCAGAAACATCCAAAATCGTATTAGCAAGATCAACTTCATCCTGATCATTTTGGAATTGATGAACTACCTTAAACCCGTGTCTATTAATTCTTGTATTCTTAAATGCATCAGGTGCCAGCAAATCTATACGAGAGCCCGCAGTGTTTCCACGAAGCCCTCCATGCTCATGACCGAGAGAAAGAATTTGACCATTTGTTAAGTCGGACATATTAGAAACAGGAGCAACTGAATGTGATGTATTCGCTTTAATTAGTTTCTTATATGCCGCTTTAGCATAGCTCGCTTTAACTGGGAAATTGAGAACATATTCACGCCCCGAAACAAAATTTACAGAAGAAGTTATTGTGATATTATGAGTAGCAATATTCACTGCGACTTCAGTTATTGCATTCGTAAGAACCTTACCAGTATCTCGTTCTACCAACATGAAATTTCTTTTAATTTCATTAGGGAGTGTGACGGATCTGGTTTCATATGGATAAACAGTAATACCCGCGCGATTTGTAGTTGTCGTTCCGTCAGCGCCATGAAAATATCTGTAGATATCAGTGCCGGATGCACCCGGAGCAAATTCAATATTGGATGCAGTGCTTGTAGCTTGTGCGACAGAGTATTCCGTGTATACTAATTCAGTATTGGCTGTATACCCAACATCCATAGTCCCAAAGTTTGTTAATGATTTTACTGCTTTTCTTCCTACATCAAATAATAACGCATCGTGACCTTCTGCTCCGAGTATATTATAAGTAGCATCTCCATCAACACGATTTCCATAAAGATCATCATTTAATTTTCCGTTATCTTGCCCATCACGAGCTTTAACACCACTGATTGGATCAACATTCCATGCCTGATTCAATATGGCTGGATATGCTTCGACACCCGTCGTAGATTTATTCTGGTTATAGACAACGGAACGAGCCTGCTTTGCACTAAAATTAATCGTATAAGAATCGCCATGCTTTGGTAACTCTTCAAAGTCAGAATCCACAACAACCATTCCCGCTCGGGCCCAAGTGTTGCGAGTGGCATAGTCTCCCTTTGCGTCAGCATTAGTACCAATGTAATCTACAATTGTTTTTGGTGTCGAATTTCCTACGGAAATCGTGGCACCGATGTATGAACCATTCCAAGGAGCAGAAGTTGCTTGAGCAAGAACAGCAGTTCTAAACGGACTTGTATTTCCCGTAGTTCTAAGAATTCTACCACCTGTCACTGCGGTAGTTGCACCAATTCCATTAAGAAGTCCAGAAAAAGTTATTGCCGTTGTATTGGCATGAGCAAACCCAGTCGCACCATCAATGTTAAATAGCCTTCCGGTAGTACCAACTATTGAAATTCTGTCATCGGAAGAAGAAAGTTCATGAGTCGTTGCTTCGTTAAAGTGAAATACTGTATGTTCTGTGTTCGCATAAGCACCAGCTAATTCAATTACGTTTGTGACTGAAATCGTATCTGTTATTGGAGAACTCTTGAAGTCGCCAAGCCAAAGATTATAAACATCACCATTTCTGCCCGCTCTATGTGAGTTTTCCGTAAACCTATCATTATAAACCATTTGCACGGGTCGGGCTGTTCCGACTAAAGTTGATTTCCACGCAGCCTCGGAACCAAGCCCATAATCAATCACCAACTGCTTTGGAACTGAATGAATTGAAACGGCAGATCCACGATTACCATACCGTATATTAGTTGTGTGCTGACCCGCACCGGAACCAACCACAAACAACCCATTGGCATTTTCTGGATGGGCTGCAATAGAAGTGTTTGCCTCATCATAAACAAGCAAATAATTATCACCATACCCAATCGGTATGCTATTGTTTTCTTTAATTACATCACGACCCTTATCAATTTCAAGAGTGCTTTGGCGGTTCAATCCTCGCCTATGACCATATACATAAGAAACGCCCTTACTGAAAGAGCCTATCATCTTAGGATTGTCGGTGGTCGTTTTATTTTTAATTTTTAGGTCATAACTTTCTGCAATATAATTTCCGCTCTCTTCAAAAGTTCGGCGAGCAAGTTGGTCGCCCAAAATGTTATAAATGTTTGACCCAAGACCAGAATCGTCTGCGATTAAATTGCCATTTTCCACTCTACAAATTTCAATAAAGTTTGGAACAATCCTTTCACTTATAGCAATACCGTCACCAATCTTAACCAAGGTCATCTTTATGCTATAACGATCAGCCCCCGGCGCGGAGTAATTTCTAGCATGAGCTGCCGGATCAAGAGTCTTTGGGTCATTTTGTATAACACTCTCTTGAACCATATACCCAATTCTAAACGTAACTTGGTTAGAATATTTCGATAGATTTAAATGCCCACCATCGGAATTTACAAAAATCCCTTTATAGAAATAAATACCGGGCTCTACGCTAATATTTGCAGCCGTTCCAGTATGGACTTGATTATTTAGAGAATCTGTGTCTAGTGTAGTGAGGTTATATCTAACTCGACCACTTATCTTGTCTGCAACAACAAGCATTTCATTCGGCTGAAAATCATCTTCGGAACCAGATTCTGGAGAACCCGTCGTCCATTTAAAATAAATTGTGTTCGGATCATTTCCTTCAGCTTCCCTAACGGAAGTAATTGTCCCTGTCTTCATGGACGAAGATCCCTTGGGCGGCTTAGATATAATCATACCCGGAGAAATATCTCTCATACGGACAGGATTTCCATGAATATCCTGTGCCTGCACAGCAAGCCATTTTGTATCAGAACGGTCGTAATTTATTTTGCCGCCAATAACCTGCGCGCCATCTTTAAATAGATGTCTTCCTAATTTCTCAATTTGGTTCTGTAGATAAGATTGTATTTGGGTAAGCTCTCTTGCCTGCACAGCCCGGCCGGGCTGAAACAAAAGACGATAAAAGCGATCATCTTCGGTAAAATCGTCGTAATATGGATCTTTATTAAAATCTATAGGCATGAATTTTTTCCCTTTAAAACTTTATAATTATTTAGAATTCAAAAATGAATTTAAATTCTTCTTTTTGATCCAGCCTTCTGGTAATCGGAGAAATGTTTTCGTGGTATATGATTTCTCCAGTATATTTAGCAAGACCGCCCGAAATGACAGAACTCAATGGTTTAGTTTCTGTTCCTGATGGATACCTAATCGAACCTAAATTAGAACTAGTGACCGTATATGTGCCACCGATTCGATTATACAAAATATCACCATTTGCGAATTGACCCATAACATCAGAAACTGAAATATATTTATTCGGAGACTCTCCACACACTTTAAATACTGTAGCAGAAGCAGTTTCGGTCCCCTCTTCAACTGTATTATATATTTTTTGGTCAGGCTTAAACGTAATTGCTGCGGAACTATCTGTGTACAATGTAGTCTTTAAATCATACGATGTCCTAAAAGCTCGGGATGCTTGATATATATCAATTGGATTTTTAATGATCCCGACTTGGCGAATTTCATTTCCATAACCAATAAAAGATCCTGTTTCATGATCTTTGCAGACAGGAGTTTCTGGAGCAACAATCACATACTTGGCGTTTAATTCCATGTATGGATTATATCCATGACCGCCACCCGGTGGAATCATAAATTCAATATCGGCACCAGAGCCGTCTGGGTGGTGAGTGGAGCCAAGAGATGTTGGATGGTAATCACCTAAAATAAAAGCGTTTGCTGTATTTGAAAACCCAGTTCCAGATAAAGACACATCAACCGAGGTTATGTTGCCTGTTCTGTTTGTATTTCCTATGGACAAGAATCCTCTTGATCTCGGATCAGTTGATGCGTTAATAAGCGTCCCGATTATAAACGTATCGCCATTTGAAACATTACTGATTGATGAGGATAAAACGAGATTGCCTACATTAGTTGTTGCTCCATCGGCATCAAATGATACCGTTGCATCTCCACTTTCTTTTCCAGCCTTTGAACTCACTATCTGTCGGTAAGTTCCTTTTGCTTTTCCTGAAGTTACCAAAAATGCACAATTATTATAATAGTTTCCGTAAACCGACAATCCAGAATCTGCCTTTACCCTAATTTCATTTGAGTATGCATTGGCAGCAATGGTTGTAAAGATTGTCGCATTGACTGCTGAAGTTGAATATGACGTGTTTACATATCCAGTTCCTCTATAATGAGAACCGATCCCTGTCGTGTTTTTTGCAGAAATTGGCACATGAATCATTGCGCCCATTCGACTATATTGTGACACATCCTTATCTCTAAAAACAGGAATCACTGTAGTCGTTGCAAATTTCTTAAACTGGGTATCTTCTATGGTATACATATATTTCCATGCATACCCGTCACTTTCTCTCGTTATTGATAAGTTTTTATGAAAGGGCTTCGATGTTGACGGAGAATATCCATTATTATCCAAGCACTTATATACATCACGATCATTCGTTCCAGCAAGAACATAGTAATCATCGCCCAATGAAGTGTTTGCTGAATGATACACCCCATAATTAGTTCCAGACGACCAATCATTTCTTTTAATCCCAAGAGCAATTTGATTTGGAGAAACCCTAACTGCTCCAGTCATTTTGTCCCAAATAGAATTGTGGGAAATAACTGTATCTTCTTGGTCTGGAGGGGAGCCATCATTGGGCCACGTCATCACTTTACCGACATACAGATACATAGATTCTGATGCAAATGAACTTGCAAAAGAATTTGCATTATATACACTAAACTTTTTTCCAATTAATGCAGGCAAAGAATGTTCTCCTATAATAATCTATATTTATAACCCATTTAATAGTTTACATTTAATGTATTCGCACCCAAAGCAAGCGGTGCAACATCTCGATATGGGTGTGGGTGATTGTTTCCTGATATAAAGGCATATAATAAATCATATCTCTGACCACCGTCAGAGTCCGTATCCATTAGATATGAAAGGCTTGTGATCTTCCCCTTCCAATTAGATTCTGCTGATAAGTCATGCGTATGTGTAACATCACCTGCGCTATAAGCCGCGCCTACTTTTGCAGATGTAGTTCCAGACTTAAATGATCCGTCCGTGTCAACATAGGTCCAACTCAATGCTCCCCGTCCTTGTTCTGCAAGATAGCCACCAATTGCCTGAAATTTAATTTCAAATTTATCATACGCGCTGGCATTAAGCTGAATTGTTGTATTTTGAGTTAACGTCAAGCCTCCTCCCGAACTAAGTGGTCCAACCTCCACTCTTAGATCGCCGGCGCTCTCACTTAAATCGACATCAGAAGATCGTGTTCCATCATCCATCGCAACATAGAAATCCCAGCCATCAGTATCCAGACCAGCAAACTCCCAACGATATGCCTCAACCTCCGGCCCGTCATTGCCATCATCATCTTTATGCTTTAGATTTGCTTGGAGCCCATATTTGTGTGCCAGATAACCTTCAACCTTTGAAATATTTGTATTGGAAAGTTTTTCATTGAACACGAGAAGCTCTGCAATATCCCCATCCCAATCACCAGCACCATATTGATATACTTTATTAACACCCGTCGCACTTGTATCATGAATATAATTATTGGAAGGTGCCCATTTCCCAATCGAAGTCACATAATTATTTTGGGATGTCCAGTCCATTCCTGTATATCCAGAAATAAAGGAATCTGTGTTAAAATGAATTTCGGAATTACCAAACCTACGACCGTCAATATGAAGATTTAATAAATCGTCTGACGAAGATGCCCCTAATGTGGATGCATTAACAGAGATACCAACAATTCTGAAAGAATCTGTATTTGCAGAGGAGAGTGTTCCGAATGTGGCAATTGCAGAAGTATTAACAGAAGTCAATCCGGCTGAAGAATTGACAACATTAGTCTGAATAGATCCAGTTTCGTCTATAACTTCATAACCAAGATTCAACGTACCTAGCGCAGACGCAGAATCGCTGAGTGCATCTTCATTGCCTGCGTATCCTGAATTTATAATTGTCTGAGTCAACGTAGAATCATACGAGGCAGCATTAAGTGCTAGGTTGGTCTTGACCACTGCCATGATTGTCCATGTGTTTGTTACTGGTCTTTGTAAAGATGGACTAGCCAAAGTTCCACCAATATATCCACCATACGCATTACTGACCAATTTAGACTGGAATCCTGAAGTTGATGGCTTGAAGTTTGTTGCATCGCCGTGTTCAAGAGCAATAGAATTTACAGATCCACCAATGGAACTATACTGATAAACATTGCCCGTATTCTTGACCGTATTGGCAGAGAAGCGAATAGCAGGCTTTCCATTGATTGCATTGGCAACATACTGTGGGTGATAGAATATTCCACCATGAGTATTTGCATAGACATGGTGCTTATTCAGACTTTGGTCAAACCAAGAAATAACATTAGAACCACTCAATCCAGTTTCAATGTATGATGAGGGTGTATGCTGCCCCCACACGGTTCCGTGTGATGCCGAATCATATTCTTCAAGCATGAAGCCGTCAAAATGATATGTCGTATTTCCTGTTGCTTCGACATGAGAATCTCTGTCGGGCAATCCAAATCTAAAAGCAATACGACTAGCAGGAGAAGGCGTAAAATCCAAAACCATTGCCAGTCTTTGCCATGTATTCTCTGCATCAAACTCAGGAAACCATGAAAAATTAGTAGAGCCATTTCCAGTGGTGGGTCTTGAGAAATAAGTTTCTTCGTGTGAAGTATCTGATCCTGACGTATTACCAAAACCAGTATACACACCAAGCGAATTAAGCTGACTAGTCCTGTCGTGTGTTGTATTGCTCACTTTACCATAGAAACTCAACAACCACTTTTTGTTGGGTTCAATTATGATTGGATGATGAACGTCGTCATCCATATTTTTAAAGTGATTAGAACCAAACATATTAGTAACCGCAGAAGAATCAATCGGAAAATCAAAGGATGGAGAGATGCTTGTATGTTGATCAATTATCTTTAATGATCGTTTCCCAACATACACATCATCAGATCCTTTTGCGATAACGTCTACGACTGAGCCAGTTTTTAGTGCATAGTCTTCATCCAAATCCTCAAAGTTACTAAACGCAACAGGAAAACGATTTCTCTCGGTTCCGTATGTTCCGTTTGCGGTAGAATCTCCATACCGTCGATACTCAACATTCTGCGGTCCAATCGCATCGGCTCTCCACCATGCAGACAGAGAATCAAATTGATCGGGAGAGAATAGAGTATTTGCTCCAGTAAACGAATAATCCATCAAAACATTTGCTGTGCTTTCATTAATCTTAGTCCCAAACATCTTCATGCCAGCAGGATGCACGGACTCACGAACCACAGTTGCATAGTCACTCATCTGTTGTTTTGATCGTATATCATATGCGTATCGTTGATAATAGTACGAATCTTGTAGATAAGAAGACCCCGAAAGCAAACTATGTTCTGAACGATAGGCTCCGGTTGTATTCCTACCCTCCTGTATCTGCATTGCACTTATTTCTTCGACGGAAATAAAATCAATCTGGGTTTTTGCTTGAGAGAATGTTGCCCCATTTGCTGCTTCATTTACTTTGATCGTCGGGAAAAAATATGTTGTATTGAACGGGAGGAGTGTTTCGCGATTCAACGCTTTTTGAAGCGAATTATACTGCTGTCTTCCGGTCGGCAAATCAATTCTACCGCCATTCCCGTAGTTGGTTGATAGATAAGGATTCCCCTTAGATAATTTATTTTCTCTCCCACCAAAGTATGCACTATAGATATAAAATTCATCGTCAATAGACTGATTGTGCGAAACAAACCAGAACGGATCTTCATATGATTGGCTGTACCCTGTTCCACCAAGTATTCTCTGATCGTGTCTCAAGGGAACAACACCTGCGGAAAAACGATTGCCCGATGCAATTGAATACGAAGAATTACCGCCCAAATCTCTTGCACGAACATTCATTCTATAAATTGTGTTTTCAGACCTAATACCGATTGGCAAAGTAGAAACTAATTGTCTCATATCACCGTTAGCATGTGCAGAAGTATTATTTCCTATCTGCAAAACTCTACTGTTTATTGATCCCGAAACATCATTAGATGTTACAACAATCTCTCCTTGACCGCCGCCCGTTGTGTGCCAAATTCCAGTATTGGTTATTGAAATGTTAGAGGTTCCCCAAGGAGCAAAAGTGCTATCCGATTTCGAGAACATCAAAGAGTCATGCTTTGATACTACCGTGTTTGCGCCGGAATACCCAAACTGATCAAACATCAAGAGTCGTCTAATCAAAGGAAGTGTTATTGTGTTTGCCGCAACAGTTGTGTTTGCTGCGCCCCCCTCCGAATAGTAAAGCTCCTCATTTAATGAAAATTCGCCACGGGTATCACTCAAATAAACAAAAGCAATCTTGGAGCCATGCTCCAAAAATTTCATATTATCATGAATTTCGTTATTAGAAACACCGCTCGTATAGGGTATTGAAGTGTTTGCAATTTTGCCGGATATAAAATTGTCGCTAGGATAATCCGTCGCAACGACCTTTTCTACTGTAGCAGTAGCACCAGACGATACACCGACAATTTGCTTGCTGATAATGTCATTTAGATTATCGACAAGATTGACTTTAATTCTAGCCATTTTAGAATAGTCGCCACCACTGGCAACTAAAACGTCATTAAAGGGATAATATATTTCGATGTCTTCATTATACAACAAACGAAATAACATCTTAAATGAATCTTCAGTCCCAACAGCCTGATAAAAGTTAATAAGGTTTTTGTATAGTAGTGCCTGATTGCTATCTTCATACAGTTGTCGGGGTAATGTTGCGCCATACTGTCTACGAAAGGATTCGACAAATTCGGAAAAATTGGTATTGTCGATATCACCAATATCTTGTAGAATTCTTGATGCATTTTCTGCGCCATAATAGTATACATCAGAATTAGCTGTAGTAGCTAAAACAGAATTGTTTGCCATGAATTCGTAATAGGTTTCAATGAATTTAATAAATGTGGGGTGATCACTTACAACGAACTCGGGAACATGCTGCCGCACCAATAGAGATGTTTGATGTCCATTTGCAGTTCTTTTTACGGTATTGGTCGGCATAATATATTAACTATCTCCTACTAGTAACTACGAGTCTTATTTTCGTTAATTCGGTCAGTATCATCAATGCATCTGACCGTAACATCCGAAGTCTCAATCGTAATTATCGTATTCTCCCCAGATAGGATGTCGTTTATTCGCGGCTTTGCATTAAAATAAATAAATTGACCACCGTCGTTCAGGGTAGTGGGGCTCGCATTAAGATGCAAAGTTCCCTCATCATAATCAACAGTTCCAATAAAACTATTGATCACATTATAAGATTGCCCGTCATACATTTCAACTGTATTCTGAGAAGTGGTATCATTTTGTGCCGAAGAACTCGTAACCACCATCAACTCAGAATCCTTGTCTATAATATAACAATTATCCACTCCCCGATATCTAAAGCCAGAAGACTGGATAACGTGCATGTGCCCCGCATGAGGTCTGTAGATGGGGTTGTGGAATTTGATTGTATAACTAGACTCCACACCAAGAATAGGCCTAATTCGTTTTTTCATTGCGATATTAGTGTTATTGTTTATAATACCGATCTCTGTATCGTCTATCTTTTTAGATACTAGCGAATACCTAAAATATTCGTCAAAGCGACCTAAATTTGATATGTTGTAATTAGAGATCGTATTTTTAACTAACAACTTCAACTGTTCTGCTGTTCTTGTGGTCTTTCTGGGATCATACGCAAGAGTGGTATCAACAACCACAAAAAGGTAATCGGGATCAACAAACACAGGTCTGACTGTGACTACATTTCTCTTCTTCAAGATATCTTGAGCTATCCTGTCTTGCTCCCCCCGAGAAATTACATATCCAGTTTTTGGTTTTATACTAACATAAACCGACCCATAATCTGGGGGATTATTCTCTTCGCCGCCCCAAACACGAACAGAATCTACGAGATTGTAA
>Ga0209632_10005303_pt1 | contig 11197 bp, 9 predicted proteins | sample COG_10_FD_184754 | JGI IMG/M metagenome (GOLD analysis project Ga0209632, IMG submission 184754) | Pelagic Microbial community sample from North Sea - COGITO 998_met_10 (SPAdes) (version 2) | ecosystem: Environmental > Aquatic > Marine > Neritic zone/Coastal water | place: Helgoland, sampling...
CATGCCTAGCCTGTATCATTGCGGCTCTCAAATCGGGGCGTAGCGCAGCCTGGTAGCGCACTACACTGGGGGTGTAGTGGTCGCAGGTTCAAATCCTGCCGTCCCGACCAAATATCAATCCATTAGTATCCACTAATGTCATCAAGGCCCTGTTATTCAGGGCTTTTTTGTTTATACTTAGTCCATAGCAGTCCATTTGAATCCGGTACAATCCCGGAATAAATACGGTACAAATTGCGGTAGTTTATATCTCATGGCTTTTTATACCGTAAATATTGGTGAGTAAAATCTTATGTCTAAGTTAACAGCAACAGCCGTTGTCAAAGCAAAGCCTAAAGCAAAGCAATACAAGCTAGCTGATTCAGGTGGAATGTATCTACTTATCTATCCTTCGGGCAGTAAATACTGGCGTTATGATTATAGTTATGCAGCTAAACGCAAGACACTGGCATTGGGTGTATTCCCCGATATTAGTTTAGCCGGTGCACGTAAATTGCATCAACAGGCTAGGCAAGCTATTGCGTCAGGTCAGGATCCGAGTGCTAAAAAGAAGGATAAAAAATTGGGGAGATATTTAGAGCAGGGGAATAGCTTCGAGGCTGTCGGTCGAGAGTGGTTTGAGAAAAAGATGGTAGATAAATCGGCTAGCTACAAGGTTCGAAGTCTCCGAATTCTTGAGAAAGACCTTTACCCTTTTATAGGGGCTCGTCCTATAAAAAGTATTTCAGTGCCAGAATTGCTTTCCGTTCTTAGAAAAATAGAAGCCAGAGGGGCAGTGGATATAGCTCACCGTGCCAAGCAAACAGTTGGACTTATCTACAGGTATGCAATTGCCTCCGGCAGAACTGAAAGTGATCCGAGCCGTGATTTAACTGGCGCCTTACAGTCTCACGTTAAGAAGCATCATGCAGCTATAACTGATCCCGCCGAAGTGGGAAATCTTATGCTCTCTATCGATTCATTTCAGGGCACCCCAGCGGTGAAGTCTGCCCTTCAATTATCTGCCTTACTATTTCAGCGACCCGGAGAAATCCGACATATGGAATGGGCAGAGATCAATTGGAATGATGCGCAGTGGGAGATACCTGCAATTAAAATGAAAATGAAACAGCCCCATATAGTCCCCCTAAGCAGTCAGTCAGTGGCAGTCTTGCAATATATGCAATCCCTTAAGAGCATCAGTAAGTTTGTATTTCCAAGCGCAAGAGGCGCTAGTCGTCCTTTAAGCGAGAATGGCGTTAGAACAGCGTTAAGGACTATGGGTTATGCCAACGACCAGATGACCGCGCATGGTTTTAGGGCTATGGCTAGGACGATTCTCGATGAACAGCTCAATTACCGCCCTGACTTTATTGAGCATCAGCTTGCGCACGCGGTTAAGGACCCCAATGGCAGAGCTTACAATCGCACTAAGTATCTTCCGCAGCGGAAAGAGATGATGCAAAAATGGGCCGACTATTTGGATGAATTAAAATAGGTGTATTCCATTATGGAATAATAAAATCATTTTACATGAAAAAATATCATATATAAGAAAAATACCTCTAACTAATTGATTTTAATACTTATTTTCACCTTAACGTGTTACCACATGCCGGCTATTAATCGCCTATTGCATGTTGTTTTTTAGTTTGTTTCTATGACTCTCATACCGACATGAGGAGTAGAAATAAATGGAACAAAACATCCAAAATAGAACTCTGCTGAGGCTGCCCCAAGTCCTTGAGCGGTTCCCTGTGTGCAAATCAAAATGGTGGGCTGGTGTAAAGCTAGGAGAGTATCCTCAGCCTATTCGGCTTGGCTCGCGCTGCACTATGTGGCGCGCTGAAGACATCGATCAGCTAATAGATGAGGTGTCTAAATAATGAAAATACCTCATGATGCTGAACGCCTGATGGATGAATTACCGCAGGATGTTCTGAATGAAATTCAGTTGGAACTGGTCATTTTCTCTGGTCTTTCTCTAATTGAAATGGGACCGTCGGAACCTTCAAAGAAGCAGATTAAAAAGCATATGAAGCGATCAATGAATGAGCACATTAAATTACTTCGTGCAGCAAAGGTCGCGCTAGATAAATCGGGAGGTGTTTGATGGAGATATATCCTGACCATATCCCTTCTGAGATACAGTCACTTGAATCCTTTATGTTTTGGAAAAACATTAGAAAGGGGGATGGGAAGATGACTAAGTCGCCTGTTTCAAGCACAGGATTTAGAATCGCCCATAACAATACTGATGAACTTATGCCTTTCGAATCTGCCAAGGAGAGGCTCTCTGAGACAAGCGGTTTAGGCTTGGGGATAAGCCTTCTGGAAGGTGTCAAAGTTAATGTGGAGACGCATACGGGCTATCTATGGTGCCTCGACTTTGATGGTTTCGCTGAGCCCAATAGCGATAAGGTTGATGATGGTGTTTTGAGCTTTGTAGAGTCATTTCCTTCGTATACTGAGATATCGCCTAGCGGAACTGGTTTCAAGTACTTTTTTGTTTGCGATCGACTACCCCAGAGCAAATCTAAGATCAAGTTTGGGCCCTCCGATTTTGCTGATGAGTACCCAAACGTTACTAAATATGTTCATAGAGAGATTGAAGTATTTAGTCGTAGTTTTTATTTGGCCCTCACGGGGCAGGTTTTTAGTTCATCTACTGCCGAGATTAAATTTGTATCAAGTCATGAACTGGAGGCTATCCTTGAAGAGTTAAATCGTTGGGCTAAAAGTACAGGGGGATCAGGCACAACGGCTTCAAGCAACGCGGCTCAAAAATCTATATCAACAACCCTAAATACATCTTATAGCAAGTTGACCAAACCCTGTCTCGAGGCGGTACTGGCATGTGTTGACCATGTTGACGAGCAAATTTGGTCAGACACAGTTAACGTGCTGGCGAGAGTCTATGGTGAGGAAGGATGTGCTTATTTTCAGTCCTACAGCAAGGGGGACTATGCGGGTACGCATTACGTTGGTTACAACAGTGACGAATGTCATAGACGTTTTGATCGAGCTTTAAATGAACTTAAAGGTAAGCCAGATGGATATGGTGCAAACCATTTACTATCTCTTGCTAGAACGCATGCTGGATGGTCCGAATCTAGTCTTGAATACGAGTCGCCCTTTACTTGTTCTGCCTCAAATTCAGAGACTTTGATTAATACTGACAAGTCTCTCCCAATGAGTGAGTCAATAAGAGAACTGCCAGCCAACATTGATCGCATGGACATACGTAATGGTGAACGCTTCCGCGAGCACTTTTGCGGGACACTATGTTTTGTGCGTGATACAGGAGATGTGCTGAATTTTGATGCAGTTAAGGGATGGACTCGCGGCAATTCGGATCTACCGATGCAAGCAGCGAAGGAGGTTGTTGCCAAGATGACTGAGGCCTGCGCAGTGGCAATGAGAGATGGTAAGGGCACAACATTAATGTTATCGGACATCAAGAGGAGTAGCTCTCGCCGTGCATTAGAGGACATGATTAAACTGGCGAGATCAGAGTCCGGGATGTCGGTAGCTCTTTCAGCACTCGATAATAACCCTTATCTTCTCGGGGTTCAGAATGGCGTTGTAGATCTTAAGAAAGGCACATTGTTATCCCCTGATCCGAACCTATTAGTAACAAAATATTGCAATATTGGTTTTGACTCTGAGGCTAAATGCCCTCAGTTTTGTGCTTTTCTAGAGCAAGTAGTGCCAATTAAAGAGCAACGTGATTTTCTAGTCATCGTTTTGGGCTATTTTTTAACCGGCCTCTCGACTGAGCAACTTTGGTTCTTTTTCCATGGTGTAGGTAGCAACGGTAAATCAGTGCTTATCACTTTACTGGAAAACTTGATGGGTGATTATGCTACAAAAATACCTACAGAAATGCTGATGCAACACAACCGATCTTCAGCCGGTGCTGCTCCTGACTTGCTGTTACTTCAGGGAAAACGGTTGGTCTTTTGCAATGAGACAAAAGAAGGGCAGAGGTTGGATGATGCGCGTTTGAAGGATCTTACGGGCAACGACACAATTATAGGGCGTCCCCTGTACAGCAATAACCATATCTCATTTTCACCCACACATAAATTAGTTGTTGTTGGTAATTACCATCCCACTGTTTCCGACGATAGTCACGGGTTTTGGCGACGGGTTGTGCTATACCCTTTTTCGGTAACGATTCCACAAGCACAACAGGATAAAAGGTTATTAGAAAAACTGATTGCAGAGGGCCCGGGCATATTAAATTACTTGTTGGATGCACTGAAAACTTACTTTGAAAAAGGTCTCGAAATGCCAAAGACTCTCTCAAAAGCTACTCAGGAATACCGGACAGAACAGGATGTGGTCCAGCAATTTCTAGATGATGAATGTGTAACTGCACCAGAGAAAACGATACCGAAGACAAATCTGTACTTGAGGTACACGCAGTGGTGCAGCGTGAATGGTTTGTATGGGGTGTCGGCGAACAGATTGTCACGGAAACTTAAGGCCAAGGGGTTTAAATTAAGGGAAGACAAGCGCACATGGCTTGGTATTGGCGCACTCCAGTGATATATGAAGTTATGCGCTAATGCGCTAATTATGGCTGTTTTTAAGAATCTCTTACAAATAGATCCTATAAAGACTTCTTGTAAATAGGGGTTAATTAGCGCATTAGCGCATTTTAATAATATGCGAGGGAGGCGCTATGAAGTTATGAGAATTAAGAGTTTGAATTCGATACCAGTTCCACTCAGTTCATGAGGTCCTGTGATGAAAACAGATCAATCTCCCTCTGACAGGGAACCATTCATGACTCTAGCCGCCGGGAGGATTCGGTGTAGGCGATGCCAAGCCTTATCTAAACGCACCAGACAGCAATGCGGCGCACCAGCCGTTAGGGAGAAACGCATATGTAAAACGCACGGGGCATTTTCAAAAGGTCCAATTACAGATCATGGGAAAAAGCGCTGCTCAGATGCAAAGACTATCCACGGGGGGGAGACAAGAGCTATTCGTGCCGCAAGGCCGGCAAAGATGGCAGAACTTAAGGTGCTGGAGAAGATAATTGAGAGGTGGTAACAGGATGGTAAGTAATGGAAGTGATGAAGCCAGTTCCTAACTTTTAATAATCATCTTACTATAGGGGAGTTGGACTAGTTGTTCACCCCTCATAACGCCAGCATAATAGTCCGGCTTTCCAGCCGCAGGCGCTCATTGATGCGCTTGTGATATTTTTATTTGGCAAGTTAACAGTCCTTGTTATTAAATATGATTGTTACTAATACTATTTATGGACCCATTCTATAGGCGTCAAATCTGCTTTTAAATATAACGGATGGGCTAGCTCACCAGAGTTGTTCATTTTAAGATAATGTAAATTTGGTAGCATCTCGGTTACCGCAGTTGAACGATTTAAAAGATGCTGATAACTAATTTTTTCATAGACATACTATACATCTATATAACAAAGGTTCCTTGTTTAGGAATCAATAGACTTTGAGTCCATGGCTTTTTAGCTGTGAGGCTTTTGTTGCACTTATCGCGAAAGTACCTGCTTGCCATGCACCAAAGTGTAGACCACCGGTAGGGATAACAGTGACAGTAACGAGGTTATTGCCAATCCACCCATGATAGTGACGGCCATAGACTGAAAAAACACATCCGATAGCAGAGGTGCCATGCCTGCGACTGTGGTCATTGCGGCTAACATAATAGGTCTAAAGCGGGAAACACAGCTGGCGACGATGGTCGATTGGTCGAGGGTTCCTGCCGCTGTTCGGCGATCGATTTCGCCGATCATAACAATCGCATTTTTAAGCAGCATACCAATTAGGCCGATCAGACCAAGAAGTGCCGGAAAATTGAATGGCAGTTGGGTGATCAGCAGGGCGCCGAGCACGCCCACAGGTAGCAATGGTAGGCAGCTCCAGGCAACGATGGTCTGTCTGATACGTCCAAAGATAACCAGTGTTACCATCATCATAACTAGTAGCGCTAGTGGGAATTTTGTGCCGAGAGAATCATTGGCGACCTGATTGGCTTCGTATTCTCCGCCCCATTCCAGCGTATACCCCTCGGGCAGTTCAATGGCCTCAATGTCGGCGCGAACGAGGGTCAATGCGTTGGCCGCGGTGCTGCCGTGGGCTGGATTTGCCTGCGCGGTCAGGGTGCGTATGCGGCTGCGGCGGATAATTGTTGCATCTTCTGCAATCAGGCTAGGCTCGTCTATAACGTGACGGAGGGGCACGTATCTTTGCTGGTCTCGACTCCAGACATTGCCATCAATGAGCTGGTTTTGCGTGGGCATGAGTCGACTGCGAGCGATGATTGGTACCTGTTTGTCATTGTCTCGCAGTACGGCGACGGGTGAGCCCGTGGTCACAAAGGCTAGCGCCTCGGCAATGTCTTGTCGATCGACACCGCTGGCCTGTGCGCGCGCAGCATCGACCATTGGCGCTAGTGCCAAGGTCGGTTGTCGCCAGTCGGAACGAGTATTCATCAAACCCGCTTCCTGAAAAATCGTCAGTGACTTCTGCGATAATGAGCGCAGAACAGCCACATCATCGCCTGAGAATCGGGCTTCTAGTTTCCATGCGCCGCTCGGTGTCATTTCGGCACGCCGTACCATGACATCAAGGTCCGGTTCGCCGGCTAACAGTTGTCGACTAAATAGTACCAGCTCGTCGACGTCATCCATATTGGCTGCGCGGATCGCAAATTGTGCATAGGCTTGGTTTGGCCGTTCTGGAATCGTGACGACGGTAAAGCGAGACGCGCCCCTGCCGATCCAAGCAGTAATGTCGGTAATCTTGGGATTTTTGGTCAGTCTTGATTCGAACTGGGCGGTTTTCTGTTCAGTGGCGTGAAGATCGGTCCCTTCAGGAAAGTAGAGGTCGACATAAAATACTGGGGTCGGCAGGTTAGGAAAGAATCCCTGTTTTAGCGAGCCGAAGCCCATCAGGCCTGCGATGGCGATGGCTAACAGTCCAACAAAACACAGGCGGGCATTTTTTAGGGCCGCGGATAGGCACCTCGAATAGAGCTTATATAACCAACCGTTGTAGATCGTCGACTCATCTTGGGGAGATGTAGTTGGCTGCAACAGATGTATGCCCAGCGAGGGAATGAGGGTGACGGATAACACCCAGCTCAGCAACAGTGAGCCGCCAGCCACATAAAATAGCGACGCCATGAACTGTCCCGTTGAGTCACTCGATAGGCCAATGGGTGAAAACGCGGCCACACCTACGATGGTTGCGCCAAGGAGAGGTAAGCGTGTGTTGACGACTGTTTGGATCGCGGCTTGCCGTGCCGTTTGGCCCCGTTGCATGCCGGTTACCATGCCTTCGGCTACCACGATAGCATTGTCGACGAGCATACCCATCGAGATCATCAGTGCAGCCAAGGAAATTCGGTGTAGCTGTATGCCTGTGGCTGCCATGAATCCGATGGTGCCCAGTACAGTGACCAATAAGACTGCACCGACCAGCAGCCCAGCGCGCCAGCCAGTGAACAGGCAAAGCACCACAATGACGGTGAAAATCGACAGGGAGAGGTTTATCAAGAAGCTGCTGATGGTGCGATCGACCACCCGATGTTGCTCGTAGATTGGTTGAATATCCATACCAACCGGCAGTGATTTTTTAAGTGAATAGATCCGCTGTTCAACGACTTTGCCCACATCGACAACATTGGCCGACGTTATGACAGACACGCCAAGGGTGAAAACCCGTTGACTGTTGTGACGGATGATAATCTTGGGCTGGTCGGTTTCGACTCTAGAGATATTAGCCAGAGCACTGATCGACACCATAGCGGAGGAACCGCTTTGACCCACTAGGATATTTCCGAGTTGGTCTATATTGCCCTCTAGTGGGGCGGGTGCGATGCGCATCCTTCTATCGCCAAAGCGTAATGAAGAAGCGCCATTAAGAGCGGTTTGCGCACGAATTTTGTCAAAGATGGCGTCACGGGAAATACCAAGTTGCACCAATTGGGCATCAATAAAGTCGAGGTATACGCGCTCTTCTGGCAACCCGTCAATCTGCACCTTGGCGACATATTTGATCATCTGTAATCGACTCTGCAATAGCCGCGCCGCATCGTGTAACTCCGCGATTGAATACCCCTCGGGCAGTGTCACTGCATACAGAATGCCATAGACATCTGAAAAATCATCTTCCACATGCGGTGTTTGTGCCTCGGGGGGCAGACGTTCTGCCGCCTCAGAAACTCGGCGGCGAAGCTCGTCCCAAATTTGCGGCGCCTGCTCGGCTGTAACCCAGCGATGCAGCTCAACTTCAACCTCTGAATGTCCCGGGACAGAGCGCGATTCCATACGAGATATCCAGGGTAGCTCTCGCAGTGACAGCTCAATTTTTTCACTGACCTCTTGCTCGACCTCAAGCGCTGAAGCGCCCGGATACGGGGTCATAACAAAGGCCTGTTTGATGGGGAAGGGGGGGTCTTCGAGCCGTCCAATATTTTCTAAACCATACAAGCCGCTGACCACGCAGATAAGCGTGAGCAACCAAACATAGAGAGGGTGTTTCAGTGCGAATTCAGTCATTGTCTCTGATTCACCTAACTGCTGGGCTGTTTAGCGGGATAATTTTGTCGCCCTCTCTCAGTGCGTTGCCCCCTGCAGCGATAACCGTTTCACCGGCAGCTAAGCCCGCAGTAATAGTCAACCAGTCGGGGGAGGGCCTACCTACGTCCACCGGCCTTTTCTTGACAGTGTAATTGGGGGATGAGGTAATCCATACGAAAAATCTGCCATCTACGTCTGTTTGTAATGCGGCCGTCGGCACCTGCGTCTGTTGTAGCGTCGGCGCCAGCTGCAAGAAAATTTGTGCGGTCATACCCTGTAAAGGCTGCCAGTCGGGCATTTTTTTCAGGGCAAAACGTGTTTGAAAGGTTGGCGTTGCTTCGCTTACCTGTGCCTGCTGTTCGACCCATGACAGTGGCCAGATGAGACTTGGATGTGCGGTGAAGCGCGCGTAAACAGCGGTAACACCCTGTTGGTTGATCGCTGCGACTAGGGTTTCAGGAATGTCAGTGACCAACTCGACGATGTCTGAACGGGTCAGTCGAGCAACTACATCGCCGGCGATTATGGCGCTGTGATTCTGTTTGAATCGCTCCAGAACAATGCCGTCATATGGCGCGAGGATTTGGCTGTCCCTGAGAATCTCTTTGGCCTGCCCAACTTCAATATGCAGGAGCCTTTGGCGCGTGCGAGCCTGTTCCAGTGTAGAGATGGAGACCACACCTTTGTCATGCAGTTTCTCCATCCTCGAGAGTTCTTGTGTGGCCAGGATGAGGGAGGTACTGGCATAATCCAGCTCCAGCTTGTGTTCACGGGCATCGAGTGCCGCGATCAATTCACCTTTTTTAATCTTTTGACCGGCACGAATTGGCAAGGCCACGAGTTGGCCGGACACTTCGAATTGCAGGTCGATGCTGTCGCGATTGTGGATGCGGGCAAAAAGCTGATGCACAACGGGTTCGGTGGTGTTTTCCACAGCATACAGTTTTGCCGGCCGAGCCATTCTCAGGCTCGCTTGTTCAGAGGGGGCCTCGCTACAGCCACCCAATAACAGGTATAGGAGCAACCCAAAAACTGTTTTCATGATACCAACGCTAAAAGGCGTTGCTGTAATCTGTCTTTTTCCGCTGGTTCAAATTGGTAGAGCCCCAAGGTGTCGAGGAGTTGCATGCCTTGCACTGCAAGCACGACGGTGGTGCCAAGAGCGGGATCGCTTGCTTCTTGAACTAGGTAGTCAAACAGCATTGAAAAATACTCCCGCGCAGGATCTAACAGGTCAGGATTCTCGGCGCCGCCTGCCAGTATGGCATTGGCGGTAGCTCGCTCGGTCAGCGTCAGGGCGAATTCAGTGTTGATCAATGCCGTCAACTGGGCACTGCGACCCTGCTTGGCTGTGCTGGACAGGAATAATGCCTTTCTAGTCGACAGCAAGTCCTCAAGCATGGCCTCTAGCAGCGCCTGTTTGTTGGCGTAATGATAGAGCAAACCACCTTTTGATACACCTGCGTGCTGTGCGACAGAATCGAGCGTCAAGTTTCCAGCGCCATGCTCTGCAACCAACGCCTGTGCGGAGGCGCGAATACGTATACGTGTTTTTTCAGCGGTGCTCATAAGTGCTTCTCAATAGTAAACAGTCCAGACGGTATAGTATACTATTCGTTTTTTTATGGCAACTGCACTGTCGAGCTTTACATTGGTAAGGTTTTTGTCGGTAGCCTTTGAAGAATAAATATAAAAGGGCTAACCTTTTTTTAGAACATTCATGCTGCTAGTTATTATTGCTAATACGAGAAATACAGGCGAGACTAGATGCTGGGATGACTGTAGGAAATTTGGCTTTATATCAGCAGGTCAAGGTGCCCAGTGGCGTGACCAAATACTTAATTTTGAAGTTGGTGATGTGATTGCAGCATATTTGAAAGGTCAGGATATGTCGGTATCTGGCGGATTACATCGGTAGCTAGACCGGTTAGGGAAGTGTCGGTTGACAGTACAAACTTACTATCGAAAAGGCTACAGTGCCCAGAATTGGCAACTAACAGTAGCAATAATGAGTTGTCGGAATACGTTGCTATAGTAGACTGGATAGCCTCTGTAGATGCTACGAATGGCTACACAGAAACAGCTGTATTGTATATGTGTAGCCATCAGATTTATGATGATATGACCGCTCAAGAGGTAGACTACGTAATCGATAAGTCAGAATTACCAGATAGAAAGAAGCTAGCTCGAAAGACATACTCCGAGGAGTGTACCGACTCGGAACTTATATAACGGGGTATGATTAAGCAGCTGTTGGAACTTCCCTTTGTTCGAGCAGAACACTATTAATACTATGCAATAACAGGAGGTTTTAGGAAAATACTTCTAGGGTTGCAGCAAAAAGTGTCTATAACCTAATCCACTCCAGCGCATTAGTAATACTAGGGTAGAGCAGGAGTCCCTTCTGACAAAAGGGGGGGTACCCCCGGGGTAGGGTCGGCGTATCTGAGAATTAGAGTTTTTTTTGCAGGGTTTTTGGGTTATGAAGCGTTAAATGACTGGGTAGTACAAAATTTTATTACGGTACATTTGACGGTACATATAGAAAGGTAAAAAATTAAATCGTTATTTAACAACAACTTAATTGTTTAATTCGGGCGGTGCCGTCCCGACCAATTAAATAAAAAAGACCCATCTACAAAG
>Ga0209632_10005304_pt1 | contig 11194 bp, 14 predicted proteins | sample COG_10_FD_184754 | JGI IMG/M metagenome (GOLD analysis project Ga0209632, IMG submission 184754) | Pelagic Microbial community sample from North Sea - COGITO 998_met_10 (SPAdes) (version 2) | ecosystem: Environmental > Aquatic > Marine > Neritic zone/Coastal water | place: Helgoland, sampling...
TGGGTATTATCATCCTTATGATAATTTATGTTTGTTTTTTATTATTATCATCAGGAGGATGATTTATGTTTATTTTTTTATCATCAGGAGGATGATTTATGTTTTTTATTTTATCATCAGGAGGATGATTTATGTTTTTTATTTTATCATCAAAATTTTTATTATCATCATCATATAATTTTTTATACAAAATATTTTTTCCATCACTAGTGTAATCAGTCCTTCCACCATACCTTTTTTTATTCTTCTTTGTCTTTTTTTTTTTCTTACTAAATACTCTCTTTTTATGTCTGGTTTTTCTTATTTTTTTAGAATATTTTCGTTTTATTCTATTCATTTTTGTTGTACGTCTTTTTGTTGTACGTCTTTTTGTTCTACGTCTTTTTGTTGTACGTCTTTTTGTTTTTGCCATATAAAATAACTAAATATTATAAAAATAATCAACTCAATTTGTTTTATCTATCGTGACATTCTGAATTATCTTCTTTATTACTTTCTTCTGCATCTCATCTATATCACTCATTTTACCTCCAAGTGCATTTATATATATCCGCCAATATTCATCATGCTCCTTTGAATCTCGATCCGTTTCACAATTTGGATACTCAGTTTTATATTTCTTTTCTAACGCACATGTTTCTAATCTCGCTATATCCCATAAAATCTTTGACATTTTATCCTTGTCATCTTTTTCCCATACATCATCATCTTTTATGTAAATTGTTGAACGCTTTGCATCACTACTATGGATTGGTCTTTTTGATATATCCAGTTCATTTAACTTATCTATCATTAAATTAGATATTCCTTCCACATATCCTTTATTTCCCAGCATTTTTAGATCTGATATTGAAACATCTATTGATTCTATAAAATCCTTCATATTGATAGCATCTTTACAAGTTTCGTTTAGAAAAAAATTAAGATTAAATGTATTTGTATTGTTTGTCATATTGTTTGTCATATTATTTGTCATATTATTTGTCATATTATTTGTTATATTATTTGTCCCATTTTGAACTATATTCATTAATTGCTTATTACAGTTTATAACCTCATAAAACATATCTTCTGTAAAATTTAATCCAGATTTTTCTTCTTGTGAAGAAGTATCTGTATCTGTATCTGTATCTTTATCTGTATTTATATCTGTATCTGTATTTATATCTGTATCTGTATCTGTATCTTTATGTGTATCATAATTGTTATTTGTATTTATACTAGTTTGTTCATTTTTATTATGTCTAAAACTTTCTAAATGTCTCTTATAATGATATAAAGTATTTGTATTATAATTACATATTTTACACTGATATTTAAATATAATGTTTGATTTTTCTACATTTTTTTTATCTTTATGTCTTTTGCTTAAATTATGTGATTTTATATTTCCTATTCGTGTTGTTGAATATTTGCACGTTTCACATTTATATATTATTGGTTCTTCATCCATTATTATAAATATATAAATCTTATATTTATATCATAAAAATAATAATACCCTTTTTAAGCAAAATTTTGCACCTTTTAAGCAAAATGTGCACCTTTTAAGTTACCTAGCAACATTTATTTTATGTATATAAAAACTGTTATCATAAATGGTAATAAAATATATCTTCTATATCAAAATATTTGTTGTTGCTTAAAAAGGGAAATGTTGCCCCTTTTAAGCAAATCTGGCGGATTTTTGTTGAAAAATTATGGTAACAAAATTTTCACTTATTTTTTAACTTTGTGACTGATATGGTAAGAAAGTCATTTTTTTTACCCTTTTCAACATGTTTTTTCAGAAATCCTGAAATTGGACATTTTTAAAAATGTCCAAAAAAGCAAATTCAAAAAAAGTCTTGGAGTTATTTTTCACTTTTTTAGAGTATTACTGTAAATTAAAAAATTCAATAGGTTATTTATTTTCACACGTGTATTGTATTGTATTTCATTTTATTGTATTGTATTTCATTTTATTGTATTTTATTTCATTTTATTTCATTTTATTGTATTTTATTTCATTTTATTGTATTTTATTTCATTTATGAATATAATCTAATAAATCTATTCATGATAAGTATTCATCAAATTGATGATTTTATTTCTATCACAAGAAGGCAAAGCATACATAATATCAGGACCAATAATATCATCAAAACTTGAAGGTGTATTTAGTTTTCTAGTGCGATAAATTTGAACAATTAATGCGATTTTTTCTTTAAACAATGTGATTTTTTCTTTAAACAGTGTATCCATTTCAATTGCATCACGACGTATATTTTGTTCATTCTTCTGAAGAAAATGTTGCTGTAAAATAATGCGAAATTCTGTCATCTTATAGAATTCACTATGGTATGTAAATTTTTCTTTAATTTTGGAAGCAAAATTAATTCCTGCAAATTGATGAAAACCTCTTTTCTTGTTTCCTAATAAATTATCAGAAAAATCTTTCCAAATGTTGTTCTTAATAGAAAATCTTTGGAGTTGATAAATTTTCATTTTCTTCAGCAACAATTGTTTTTCTTCATTTGTTAATAAGTTACAATAACTCTTAAAATCATCATTAGAAAATTCTTTACTGAGAATATCTTTGGAAAACGAAATGATTAATTTATTCATACGCACACCATATACTGATGTAATTTCATTATTCATATTGAAAAATTGTGAGATATAATAACAATGAATTATTATTTTTATTTATATTTTTTTTATTTATATTTTTTTTATTTATATTTTTTTTATCATTTTTATTTTCATTTTTATTTTTATTTTTGACATGTGATCACAATTTTTTGATTATTAATTATTGATTATTGATTATTGATTATTGATTATTGATTATTGATAAAAATGAATTTATCAAAAGAACCTTATTATATTAAACCTAGCAAAGATGTTCAATTCAAGTCACTGAAGTTGCGTAAATACAACAAATATGTTTGTAAATTATGTGATAAAGAGTTTAATCAGTCTGGTCATCTTGATACACATATCAGACTTAAGCATAGTCTCGATAAACCATACCATTGCATTCATCTAGGTTGCAATAAATCCTTTGCTGTTCGTTGGGCATTAAGAACCCATATGAAGAACCATGAAGAAAAAAAACACAGTTGTAATTATTGTGAAAAAAAATATCATCAGAAGTTTCAATTGATGACTCATATTAGATTTAAACATTTGGGTATGAGTTATGATTGTAATGTATGTGGTAAAAAATTTGAAAGTGTTTATTTGCTTAATTATCATTTAGATAAGCATACAGAGTAAATTGTATTTACACAGAATTCATTAAAATGAAATGATATAAGATCTCATAACTTTCTTGGGAAATATGTTTTATTCCATATTTATTAAATTCATCTTCAATAAAATAAATAATTTGCAAAGTATTTATTTTATTCATTATTTTATTCTTTTTTACTCTGATTCTGACTCTGACTCTGACTCTGACTTTGATTCTGAAAAATTAAGTGAAGTAGTGATTGGATTAAAAATATTTTACTTCATTTTTATTTTTATTTTTATTTTTATTTTTATTTTTATTTTTATTTTTATTTTTATTTTTATTTTTATTTTCATTTTCATTTTCATTTTTATTTTTATTTTTCATTTTTTTTATTGGTCACAATTTTATTATTGAAAGTGATGGAATATAATTTTAAAGAATATTATTTTAATTCTGATTCTGATTTGTTTTTAAATGAAAATGGAGATTATTATGATCCACGAAAAGAAGAAGAAGAAGAAGAAGAAAAAGAAAAAGAACAAAAACAAGAAGTGGATTTCTTTGATTATTTGATAGATAATATTCATATATTATTTGAAAACCAAACTGAAGAACAAACTGAAGAACAATGTGACGACCAATGTGACGACCAATGTGAAGAACAAACTGATGACCAAACTGAAGAACAATGTTATAGACTTTTGAGTTACAAAGGAAGTAGTTATTATGTACCTGAAACAAACACCACATTTCCTATTCCTGTTTATAATACAGAGTGTCAAATTGGTGTCATAAATGAATCTGATATTAATAATATAATTTTTATATCTATTTGAATGTTCTATATAAAGAATGAGATAAATTTAATTTATGATACTTATTTTTCTTGTAATCTTAATAATTATTATGTTGAATGAATGAATGAATGAATGAATGAATGAATGATTGATTGATTGATTGATAAACATTAAGTAACAAAAATAATAAATAATATAAATAAATAATAAATAATATAAATAAATATTATAATATAAATGAACAATAATATTTTAGGAGTGTTTTTATTATTACTAGCAGTGAGTGGTAATTTCATTGCGGAGACATTAGGTTGTAAGGTTCAAAAACTTCTTAGTAACAATATGTATGCAAAAAACATAATAACAATTTTAATCACATATTTTTCAATTGGATTAAGTAATGCGGATGAGATTATATCACCATTAGAAAATTTCAAATCAGCTTTACTAATATGGATTGTATTTGTAATTTTTAATAAAATGAGCCTATTATTTACACTGGTTGCGTTTGGATTATTGATAATAAAATTATTTTTGTATAATTATGTAGAATACTATAATAAAAAAGGCGAAACAAATAAAGCAAATGAATTATTAATATATTATGATAAAATACTTAAATTAAATATTGGTGTAATTATTGTTGGATTTATAATGTATTTTATGAAACAATATAAAGAATATAATAAGACATTTAATATATTCAAGTTTTTATTTGGAACCTTGAAATGTAAATCAATGTAAGTAAAATGGTTTAAACATAATTATGAAAATAATATAAAATATCATTTATATTATGTCGTCAAATAAGGGAATAATAATAAAAAATGTAGATGTTATATCTTTTTACCAACAGCATCCGAATATAAATATAGAAACAATAAATTTATTTTTTATTGATATGATAAAGAAACTTTCAACAAATTTATCATCAACTATGAATGAAAATAATATATCCAAAATGTTGTCAATTGTTAGCGATATGAATAATACGTTAAGTAAGTTTGAAACAGGATTTTCATTAAAATTGATGGAATTAAAGAAAGATTATATGGATGAATTAAAAGTAGCAATGAAAAACAGCGCATTAAATGAAAAAGGAAATATGCAAATAGTATTAGAGCGTAATCATGATAATTTAGTTGCAAAGACGCAATTGTTATTGAACGAATTTATGCCACGTAGTCAAGAAGGGTATCATAAATTAGATAAATCACTTCAACAGCATTTCAATATAATGAATTCTAATTCCAAGCGGATATTAGAGCAAACAAGTAAGGAAGAAAACAGTGAAATTATGAAGAATATAGATAATCAGTTTAGCAAGATGGTGTCACAAGTTCAGCAACCAATTTGTAATTTAATACAATCAAGTGAAGACCGAACATTGAATAATATTCAACAAGTGAAGGATAATATTCATAGTAATAAACAAAGTCAAGATGCATTAGCAGGAGAGATGAATAATTTTTTGAATAAATACAAGAACAATTCGAATAAAAAGGGTAATATATCTGAAACAGAGTTGTATTATGTGCTTCAAAAGTTGATGCCAAGTGATGAGATAATACGATGTGGAAGTGAGACAGCAACTTGTGATTTTAGAGTGAATCGTTGTGATTCAAATAAACCTACTATTTTGTTTGAAAATAAGAACTATACCGGTTCAGTAGATACAGAAGAGGTAAAGAAATTTGAGAGAGATGTACAATTACAGAAAAAACACGGTATTTTTATGTCACAAAGTAGTCCAATTACATTTAAAAGTGATTTTCATATTGACATCATAAATGGTCTTATATTAGTCTATATACCAAATGCTGAATATGACCCAAATAAGATAAAGGTTGCTATTGATATAGTTGATAAATTGTCGGTACATGTGATGAATTTAGTTACAAAGACAGAAAAAGAAGTAAAAGATGAGCATCAAATAATGAATAATAGTGATTTAACCGCTATAATTAAAGAATTCAGTGAATTTGGTTTGAGAAAAATGGAGGCAATAGATATATTAAAAACAATGTCGAAGCAAATGTTGGACAAACTGGAAGAAATGCAAATGCCAAGCTTGAATAAATATTTGATGGGAACCGGTCAATATAAAAGTGATAAAATGTTGTGTCAATTTTGTGAGGTATTTAATGGTAAGAATAAATCCAGTTTGGCAGCACATATGCGTAATTGTTTCCATAATCCAAATTCAAATAAGAGAAAAAACTTTGTTGCTGATGCACCTAGTATAGATGTAAATCTATAATATAAAATATTTGTTTGTTTGTTTATTTGTTTATTTATTTATTTATTTATTTAATTTCATACTTAAAGAAACAAGAAACAAAAAACAAAAAACAAAAAACAAAAACAAAAACATCAACGAAGTTGCATATCAATAAACTGATTACGACATAAAGGACAAGATAAATCTTTACAATTTCCAGAATCTAGGTAAGAATTAAGACAATCCGCGTGCATTAAATGTTGGCAATGAAATTGAGACACATCTTCACTGTTCTTAATTTTATTTAAACAAATAGGACAATCTATTTCTTCATTTTCATTTTCATTTTCATTTTCATTTTCATTTTTATTCTCAATGAAACTGAAAAACTTGGGAGAGTCAATTTGAAAGTCGGAAAAAAGTTTAATTTGTTCGTCAAGATAAGACAAATAATTTTCACCCATTTCTTGTTTTAAATCTTTAGCAGGAATAGGTCTTCCGAATTTTCTCAACGCTTTTTCCTTGCGAGAAATACGCTTACTATTGTTAGTTTCAATCTGGTTCATTTTTATTTTTTGAGCGAATAAATTGTGAGCAAATTTCAAAAGGGTTTTATTTTATTTTTATTTTTATTTTTATTTTTATTTTTATTTTTATTTTTATTTTTATTTTTATTTTTATTTTATTTTTATTTTTATTTTATTTTTATTTTATTTTTATTTTTATTTTATTTTTATTTTATTTTTATTTTTATTTTTATTTTTATTTTAAATAAAAATTAAAAAATGATTAGTGATATGTAAAATTTACAGACAAAAAATAAAATATATAATATGAAACTTTTTGAAATTAACAATGTTGTTATTGATTTCAGTATTTCAGTAAATAATTTTGGTTGCATTCACAATGAAATCAGTGGTCAATATTTTGAAATAAATCATCGTTATGCTAATTATGAAACATTATATTCCAATTTGCCATTATATTATGACAACATAGATGAATTGGATGATGGTATATATGTATGGATGTTATTAACGTGTGATGATGATGACCCGAGAATGTTTATTACTCAAACCCAAAATATAAATGAATTAGGAACAAAACATTCAAATATAATAAATCGACTCAATATATTTCATGGAAAAGAAAAAATATTTATGCATTATGCTGGTGAATTAGAAAAAGAAAAAAATAATGTAAAAATGAATTTTTCATCAGGGTCATATATGAGGGATATATTTGAAGACAATATAAAAATGAATGACTTGTCAATAATAGAATATGATTATAGAAAATGTTATATAAATGATATATTGATTTATTTAGATATTGAAAAATATAATGGATTAAATATTAAATTTACAAAAAATGATAATGAAACACTAATAACAAAAGAAAGGTTGCCATTAAAAATTGAACATTTAAATTTATATAAAGAAAGTAATTGCGAAATATTGAGATTTTATAGTTTAATTGAAGGAAAACAATACATAGAAAACCGTATAAAATGGCAAAGATTTTACTACCAAGCGAATTTATACGAAATAAATAAACGCAAATATGACTTTTTAAACCCGCCAGAGAGACCTGCATTTAAGTTTGAAGGAGAACAATTTTGAAATATATATTTAAGTTTAAAATGCTGTTAATAAAAATATATATATTTCAATATGGTACCAATATTATTGACATTTTGGCCATTTATGGAAACATTATTGGAAAAAAATAAAAAATATTTAGGTAAATATCCAGCTGATGAGGAAGTAAAAATACAAAGAAATATAATGACTACTATGAATGCAATAGGAACAATAATATTAGTATTAATCTATTTTAAAACTCAAAACAATATGGTATTTGTTGCAACAATATTATACCCATTAATATTTTATATCTATGATGCATATTATATATGGTTTAATAATGAAAATAATAAAGGGTTTCATTATATTATACATCATCTAGCAGGAATATATTTACTTCAATGTATATATTTTACTAGTGGAGATATTAGGAATAAAAATTTAATCGTTCTTATGTGTGTGGAGTTATCAAATTTACCATTATATTATGTTTATCATTTTTTGAAGGTTAATAATAAAAAAGATTTAAACTATTATGAAAAATTGATAAATTTGAAACGTGTCCAATTAAGCATTTATGGAATATTAAGAATAGTAATTAGTGGATACATATTGTTTCAAATTTTTAAAGATGTTAAACATAAACCTATTTTTACTAGCTCAATGATTCTAATTTATTTAATGGGTGCATATTGGTTACAACATCAAATTAAAGGTTATTTCATAACAAAGAAGGAATATAATGATTTATTGGCACTAGAAGCAAAAGTATAATAATAATAATAATAATAATAATAATAATAATAATAATAATAATAATAATAATAATAATAATAATAATAATAATAATAATAAATAAATAAATAATGATTAAACATATTCGTTAATAACTTTAATAAAAATAAAAGAAAATATTTATTAATAGAAGGGTTTTATAGATGTTACCTATTTCATTGACATTTTGGGCATTTATTGAAACAATTTTAAAAAAACATAAGGATAAATTAATTAAGGGTAATTATAGTACTACTGATTTATATAAATTTAACTCACATTTTTTAGCAGGAATACATGCTGTAATGACAATATTTACAGGGACTTTATATCTTATAACCAAAGAACTGAATTTATTCTACTTTCTTTTCTTTTTTTCTATAATTTACTTTATTTATGATAGTTATAGCATATGGTTTAATAGAATAAAGGAATACTATCTTTATTTGTTACACCATGGAGCATCTATTTATTTTTTACAGTGTTTAATAAATTATGAAGGTATAACAAAGAATTTAATGGTATTCGGTTATATATTGATTGAAATAAGTAATTTGGCTGAATACTATATCTATTATTTTTTAAAGACAGCAAAGACTAAGGATAATGATTATTACAAAAAATTATTAAATTTAAAAATGGGTCAATTAATAGTTTATGTTTTGATGCGTGTATTCGGATTTGGATATTTAATGAAAATAACTTATAAAGAGATAATTCATAAACCCGTTTTGTCAGGTTGTTTTGTGTCATTGTATATAATGGGATTGTATTGGTCATATAAATTGACTCAGAGCTATTTAAAGACAAAAAAAGAGTACGAAGAACTAATAGAAAGAACAGGAGATTTGAATAATAAAATAATCAAATAATCAAATAATAAAATAATCGAATATTCAAATAATCGAATAATCAGATGTGTCAATATTATATAATTATATATTAATATATTAATATGATTATTGAGTCTAAAACAGAGGTAAAAAATGGTATTAAAACATACATAGTAGATAAGAGTATTTTTGATAAAAATATAAATTCAATCTTAAACAGTTTTGTAAAACCATCCCATATAAAGAATATTATAGATGAATCTTGTGATGTTTATACAAAAGAAGGCAAATTGCTTCTCAAATTTAGAAAAAATGTATTGAATGATAATCATGTAGATAATTTCTATATAAATGTGAATCATTTTGCTCATAATTGGTCTTCTAATCGGGGTAATACATCAGGTGTAAAAAAAGGAAATAAAAATGTATTAGATAATCCTCATATTATGACTAATATATTTGGTTATTTTGATAAATGGTCACCTCGTCAAAAATTTGTATTTAATCGATTAAAGCAGAAACCTATGGTAGATGTGCGTGTATGCAAATTTAATATGGATTATCCTGAAAAATATGAAAAGGCTATTCCACTTTTGGAACAAATAAATAGATTGTATAAAAAACTAACACCTGTATTCTTTAAAAAACAAAATGATAAGGCAAAGCAGACACATTTTAGAATCGGAAATACTGCTTTTACAACTGTTACAACCAATATCAATTTTAGAACAACTGTACATCAAGATAAAGGTGATGATGAAGAAGGGTTTGGGAATTTAGTTGTATTTGAGAAAAAAGGTAAATATACCGGTGGCGAAACGTGTTTTCCTCAATACGGTATAGGAGTAGATGTAAGAGAAGGTGATTTTTTACTTATGGATGTTCATGAACCACATGGTAATTTGCCAATAAAGAAACTTACCAAGGATGCGGAGCGTATGTCAATTGTATGTTATTTGCGTAAAGGAGTATGGGCAAAAACAAAGGGGAAAACAAAAGCATTTTACAAGAAACATACCCAAAAGCTTAACGAGTTAAGACGATTTGCTTCTTCTAGTAGTAGCAGCAAAAGCACAAAGAAAAAACAATCAAAGAAAAAACAATCAAAGAAAAAACAATCAAAGAAAAAACAATCAAAGAAAAAACAATCAAAGAAAAAACAATCAAAGAAAAAACAATCAAAGAAAAAACATAACATGACACAAAAGAGTTAATAGTATTTATTTAAATTGTGAAAAGTCTATAAAATATAACGTTGTCCCTTCGAGATACTTTTTATTTTTATTTTTATTTTTATTTTTCATAATAATTGATTTTATATAACTAGGTTCTTTCATATTACATTTCAAATACCATTTTCCAGAACCCGTTCTAACTATAATTGGAGATTTATGATAAATAGCAATGTCTCTTATTTGTTCAAACGAAAGATTTTTGTCAAAACCCTTTTCTTGAATGTCATTTTTACCTTTTAGTATATCACAATTTTCAATACAATATGTATTATTTGCTACTGGATTACCTATTATTTCTTCAAAACAATTTTCAATAGGATACGTATTATTTGCTAGTGATTGACCTTCCATATTTAATATCTTCCCTTATTTTGATTATATATTACATAAATATATTCAAAATATTTTATTCATTTTTATTTTTATGTGTTTTACTTTTATGTGTTTTATTTTTATGTGTTTTACTTTTATGTGTTTTACTTTTATGTGTTTTACTTTTATGTGTTTTACTTTTATGTGTTTTACTTT
>Ga0209632_10005305_pt1 | contig 11194 bp, 13 predicted proteins | sample COG_10_FD_184754 | JGI IMG/M metagenome (GOLD analysis project Ga0209632, IMG submission 184754) | Pelagic Microbial community sample from North Sea - COGITO 998_met_10 (SPAdes) (version 2) | ecosystem: Environmental > Aquatic > Marine > Neritic zone/Coastal water | place: Helgoland, sampling...
GCGAGGCGGAGGAGGACCGAGTCCGCGAGGCCCGCGATGCGGAGCGCGCCGAGGAGCGAGTCCGCGGCGAGCGCGCCGTGGCGCGGAGGAGGAGGAGGGAGGTGGAGAGATCGCGCGGTGGGAGTGGCGCCACGGGGTTGAATCCGCCCGACGCGCACACACACGACACCGGTTTCCTGGAATACGACCTTCGCTCCAGTGGTGGTCCGACATTGCTACTGTCAGCCGAGCAATCGATCGCGATGAACAACAGCATGGCCATCGGCACCGTCGGTCCCTTTCGTGTCGTGCTCCCCGCCTCCCCTCGTGTTCTTGTACACGTGAAACACATGGTACCGCGCGCACGAGTGTCGATCTACATGGGCTTCATCGTGTGCGTCAACCGGCGCACGTGCAAGGTGCAAGTTGACGACAGTGCATACCCCGATCACGCGCGTCCGACGTTTACCGCGTCCATCCTGCATGGTGAGATCGTCCCGGATACGCCAATCATGCGTGAAAGTTTTGCGGCATTCTGGCGTGAGGCCGACGATGTGGTCTGGTCGCGCGCAGGTCGCCAGAATGTCCCGCTCAGCAGCGCGGTGCCTGCGGCACTCCAAGGTCTCTGAGCACCACTCGTAAAAAAGCACCAAACCCATATAAAAAGCAGAAAACCCAAGCAAAAAACCCATAAAAACATTTTTTTTTGGTTCCCATTTACGTTTATAACTTAGAAAAAATTTATTAAATATATATATATATATATATTTATGGTATTAGCCCCAATACTAATAGATAATACTGATCCTCATCCAACACCAGTATCACCTCCTGATTTTATATTAACTGAGTTTGTACATGATAAATTTTACAATGTAGGAGGCCTTCTGCAAAGTAATGCTCATTTTATAGTTAGAGATCTTATTAAAGATTGTGATTTAACAAAAGGATACAACGATGACGGTAAGCACGATGCGAACACTGTGCTTCGGCAAGCCACCCCTGCTTTTGATATTTTCAAGCAGTTTCCAACAAGTGCGTTTTGTACCAACCAGATATATACTGATAGTATACTGTTTAGGAAAATGTTTGGTATGGATAACGCCATTATTCGCAGGAATATTCAAAATGCACACGGCGACCGCGGCGGTAGGGGCAAGGCTCTGAAAGTGTATGTTATAGATTCAACCCCGACGTTGAACGGGGCGACCGTGACGCAACCCGTCGTCCGTAAAGTAACTACAAAACCTGTAAATTTATATTCTTATACTGATAATGCCAAACATCACCGCGCTAAAGGAGGGCATAAAAAATATACGCCCGGCGACGGCACGCCTTCGAAACCGTATGAGGGATCAGATTTTCAACACGTATTCGAAAACGTGCCCACCTACATCGACCCCCTCACCTCAATAAAAAGTAAAAACTTATTTTTTATTTCAGATTCTTGTTCTGATTTAATAAGAATATTAAGTGATACACCTTACCCACTAGGTAACTCGGCGGCGTCCCCTAATTTAAATATAAATATTATGATATCAACACATACTTTAGCAGACCCATCGCCTAGGACAGATCAGCGAGCTAAAAATTTTATATGGCCTTTACTCAATAATAGCGCGACTAAGAATATTATTAGATACGAGGATAGCGGCGACTTGAATACTATACAGGATTGTAATCCATTATTACTTATCAATTCAAATGTAAAAATGGAGTTTGGACCTCAAATCCAGAAAAATATTGTGAATCAAACTTGGAACTCGACGAATACCAAGCCCGACATCCAGATAGCTCATAAGGGTAATGTGTTAAATGCTAACACAAATAACTCCCTCAACAACCTTAAACTTAAATATAGTAAACAGGGAGCAAGTACGTACATGGCCCATGCACAAAAAAAAAGATATGGTGATCATGGACAAATTGCCTTTGCTAAACGATTTCCAAATGAGGCGAAACGGGTGCCGACAACTTTTGTCACTGTATATGACTCGTTTACAAAAAAAAGTGAGGACGCCCCAACAATACTAGACGTCAAAACCCACGGCCTATTTAGTAATCTTGATGAAGATAATATAAGGAAGGGTACATATTTCTTAACAGGCGATTGGCCAGCTTTTTGTTATGCTGTTTATAATCAAATAAATAGTATAATACATTTAAAACTTAAAAATGGAAAATCTGAAATATTTGTTGCAGATTTTAATTAGTTTTAATATATATATGTATCAATTTCCAATTGAAGATATTATAATTGAAACCGATTATGCAAAATTGATGATAACTCATTTTAATTACTTTATTTTAATAATGATATCATTATATAGTAATGAAATAGACCCGGAAGTTTCAAGACTTATTATTAGCCATACAAATGTATATAATGAATTAATTGATTATATAAATGAAAAACTTGATTCAGTAATATTTGACATTAAAAAGGCACATCATGGAGATATACCTACATGTTATTTATATGATAAAGAGAATCACGAAGAGGAAGCGAATACGGATCAATACATATTTGATGGTGATGAGAAAGATGACGATAAGATTCTTACCGATGCAAGCATCAATATCGTAATGAAAGATACTGACACGGTCGGAGGCGCCGGCCCGGCGCGCCCGGTGGCGCGGGATCTGATGAGAAGAAGGTCGGCTAGCAAAAGACTCGCCGCAGCGGCTAGCAAAAGCCTGAGCAGGAGCAGGAGCAGGAGCAGCAGCAGCGCGGCGGTCGAGCCGCGCATGAGCAGGAGCATGAGCATGAGCAGGAGCAGGAGCAGGAGCAGGAGCAGGAGCAGGAGCAGGAGCAGGAGCAGGAGCAGGAGCAGGAGCAGGAGAAGAGAAACGAGGAGGAGCGAGGAAGGTTATCGGTACCTGGTTGAGGGTAGCCCGCCGATGGAAATCGGTAATAGCGTATGGCTCGAGTGTCGCCCTGGGCGCGAGATAATAAAAAATGTGCTAGAAACATTGCTGCTCTCGCGAGACGATTTGCCTCAATTAATTCAACAACAATTATGTGTTTGGGTTACAATATTTTCAAGTTCTATATATACAAATATATTACAACAATATTATGGTAATTCAAATTCAAAAGATGGATATGCTGATATGTTTAAAACTATATTTTTAGGAGTAAAAAATTCTATTAAAAATACTAATTCATTCAAAATATATTTTACAACAGATGTGGAGGGGACGTATTTCGATAGACTCATTGAGTTATATAGCAGCGGGCTCAAACTCGACCCGAGTGATCTGGAAAAACTTATGAAACCGAGTACCCCCACGACAACCGGTGTTGTAGTACGCGGCGGTGGGGTCGCGGGCAGAACAATGAAAAAGAAGAAAAAATTAAAGAAGAAGAAAAAATCAACCAATGCGAAAAAAAAGAGAAAAAAATAAAATAAAAAGTAAAAATTGAGGTCACCTTGAGAAACCTGGTTAATTTGAAATAAATTGAAATAAAACAACCAATCGCCACCAGCAGCAACAAACAGCAAACCGCAAAATGAACTGTGAACATCATGAGTATTCAGTAATCACGCCGTTCGGATGGAGTGATGAGTCGCAAACGTATTCATTGAATACATTATACACAGCAATAACGATCATTGTCTTGACACTTTTAATAACCTACACTAATGACTATATAAATAAAAAAAGTTCTTATGAAAATTGTCTTGAAAAACTAAATAATCAAACAAATATACTAGAACGTATAGAAATAATTATAAAAGATATTAATGTAAAAACACCCACAGAAGCACTCGCAGAAGCACCTACAGAAGGTACCACAGAAGCACCCACAGAAGCACGCACAGAAGCACCCACAGAAGCACACACAGAAGCACACACAGAAGAAGAAATTGATTTCTCATTTGAAGAAATAGAAAAACTCAATATATTTGTAAATTTAAGGGATTGTTATGTTCCTTGGCGCACAAAAGACACCGATACCAGATTTAAAAACGCATTTACTAATTTGTGTCAAGCGAACACACTTGCCATGTTATCTTGGTACAATAACGACAAACCTAGTGAACTTCTATTGCGCAATGAAGAATACCTCCCAATAGAAATTATAGAATACCACCTCCGACAATATGATGATGATATATTTACATCTGTAACTAAAAAAAATACAGAACAAGGACTTTATTATATTTGCGATACGTGCTTTAAACACAACAACATTAAAGCGGAAATAAAAGGCGTGCGGTACACCACCGGCGCGCTGGTGATGCCTGAATTAAAGCATGCTCGCTTAGTGCGCGCAATGGCATCACATCTGTTTATTGTAAAACAGATGATGAAAGTGTTTGATTCTTCTTCTGAAATTCGTTGCTTTAAAAAATACAAACGCACACAAGAAGATATTCAATATCAATGTGAAATTTGTAATAGATTTGTGAAGAAAACGATGGAAAGCGACGAGTTAATAAAGCAACACCAAATCGCACGACGTCCAGGCGACAGACTAAATTGAGGTCACATTGAGAAACCTGGTTAATTAAATTACAAATTAAAGATAAATTTTTTACTTTTAATTTGAATAAATTGAAATAAAATAACCAATCGCCACCAACAGCAACAAACAGCAAATGACGATCAGCACTAGCACCCGCACATACGCATACATTGCTCTCGCGCTCACAATGCATCCTGTTTACACGACAGCCAATCCAATGCTATCCATCGGTATGTATGAATCGCCACCAACGCGCTGGATTACCGATGGTGTGCTGGTAGTAGGAGTAACCGACGGTGAATGTTCAATCACCACCTCTATTAAACACGAAACAAAATGGGGTGCAGGAAACACGTTTAATTTATACACAGCAGTAAATATTCTTAAATACATGCATACACGTGGATTCAATAATATTCCAGACCCCTTTACGCTGACGACGGACCCAAACAGTCAAATGATCGAAGCATCACTAGAATACTATTACGGTAATTGCAAGATTTTGGTAAAAAATGAAACAGATATTACGGAAGAAGAATACACTACCTCTTACGCTATCGTATCAAAAAGCGCAGAAAAATACTTTTATAATTCAGTAGAAGCTATAGATTTAAACAACAATAATAACGAGGATGATGGTAATACCGTAATGCTAATTATCATCAGCATTACTTGCTCTGTATTTGTAATATGCTTTGTAAGTTGCTGCTTCTTTCATAACAAACACAAATAATTATAACAATCGGAATCGCAACTATATGTCTGTATATCATATACCGTCCGATAAATCATCACCCAACTTTTTTGTTTAATATCCGCACATAAACCACAATACATCTTCAATCAACTCTACATCAAATCCCGAATAGCAGGTTTGTGGCGACGTATCTTATAAAGATTATGCCACATACTACCAACAAAATTAATCTTATTTTTAAAAAAAAAAACAGAATGAGGTCTTATCGCACCGCCATCACACGCATCCAAACCCAATCCCAGATCACGAAAACTAAATGAAACATTAGCATTTATTTTATATGTCTTTGCATTCACCAATGATTCATCGTAATATAACTTATCTAATATACCATCTTTATAGAATATATTATCTGTATACTTTATCAGTTCATCACTCAACTCACAAGCAACAACGCCTGTGTCTTGTAGGTCAAAATCCAAACTCATATTCAACTTATGTAAAGGCGATACACAAGTTATATTGCATAGATTATCCAATTTAACAAACGAGCATTGTTTGTCCCATTCAGGCAATTTTATCAATGATATAGGGTCCATAGACTGTCCGTTAGTTATGTAGTCAACAATTAAAGTTCCATAATTCCCATTATTATCTTTAATGTAGGTATTTATTTCACATCTTGTGACCGGGTCATCCGTTAAAAAAATCGGACTAGTAGAATTGTATATATTAATGCTTAAATAATAGTCCTCTTTATCATCATTAAATAATTTTATAGGGACAAGTTCAAGTGACTTGTTATATTTATGAATATACTGGGTTAATTCACGTACATCACAAGGTTTTAAATTAAAGTTAACATACGTGCTAACTTCGTTTACTTGTAAAGGAACAATAAGATTCGCATCTCTTAATGGATTGTATAAGATCTGTGGAATTCCTAATAACAAAGTTTTATATACAGTTTTAAGAATACGAGAAGGATTAACTAGCATATTAATTGAATAATATGAAAAAAACATTTATAACACGCATACGTCGTGGTTTCCGATGATTTCATGCATAGAAACCACGACGGCGATGATATTGCGTGTTACTATTAAAATTGAAATACTTTAATGTTTATACACAAAATGGAATTAATAATAATGAACCAAAAACAACAACGTGACGTGGAAACGCTCGCGGATGTAATTGAAACTAATCCTAATTGTTTCCAACAAATTTTAGCTGCGGCACATTTATTGGTAATAAAGAAACAAAAGAGATTAGAAGAAGAAAAACAAACCCAAAACAGAGTTTATAATTTAGACTTAACAAAATATGGTTTTAGGTGGCCATCGCCACCACCGGACCAATTTATAGAACCCATACATGTGCGAGCACAAGAAGCACGTAAATGGGGAAAGCGTATCAAATTACGTAAAGAAACTACGCTAGCAATGAAAGAACTACAATTACCATTAGCAGTGATAATAAACATTATAGACTTTATTTAAACTTTACGCGATACACCACCACGCTTTCTTCGCCACCTAACACGGCGCGTACCTTTACCACCTCCACCTCCACGCCGCGTACCTTTACCACCCCCGATACCCTGCGACGCACTGTTACTTGTCATAGCCTGAGGTGCACTTTTACTTGTCATAGCCTGAGGTGCACTTTTACTTGTCATAGCCCGCTTATTATGTGTATTTACTCGTGTGCGAGTCACACACCGCTCTTGTTCATTTTCAATTACTCTAATTATTATCATTTCTTCTAAATCTAATTTAATTTCATCTACGATGTTAGACGCGACGATTAATTTTGATACCTCCTCATCCTTCGTGTCCGGTTTCTTCGTGCCCAGTTTCTTCGTGCCCAGTTTCTTCGTGCCCGGTTTCTTCGTGTCCAGTTGACGTAAACCAAAAATATCAACACTGGAAAAACTAGCGCCCGCATTATATTCAAATTTTAATTTATTCAATAATTCAATGTTATTATTAAGATTTTCAAGAATTGCGTTTTTTTTTAAATTAATCGACGAACCATAACTCGATTTCAATGCGTGATGTGTTCTCATAAATCTTTTAAACAAAAAATGCGATTGTAGAATCTCTGGATCAAAAGATGTTATACCCGCATCGCTAAGCTCTTTTCTTCGCCGTTCAACCATCTGACTGCTCCCATCCCTCGTAGCCATTTAATATATATAAATATTTAATAATTATTAATAATATTTATTAATTATTAATAATATTTAGAAGGTAAATACAATAATAGAGTAAATGAATTCTCTTTTTTTATTTGTTTTTGTTTGCCCCGCATTTTTAGATAGTTTATCTTTAAAATCGCGAACATACAAAACCTCATTTTATCCAAACGACGATTTAAAAGTAATTACCGCACAAGAAACAAATTATATTTCAAAACAATGGTATAACAAAATCATGTATACTATAAAAGAGTATGAAAAAGAGTTATATAAAAATAAAAAATTGACGCATATAGACAGATTGATTAAAACAAAAAAATATCTGGAAAATAGCCCACAAAATTACATTTTGTCTAGTATTAACACGTTAGAAGGGTTCTTTCAAGGCACTATGAAGGAATCTTTATTGTATTTAGCATGGATGCCAGAAGAAGAATCATTAAAGAGTACAAAAGATGTCCTTGCATTAATTATTTGCAATAAAGAAAAAAGAAATATATTTTTAAAATGTATTATACCAAATCCTTCATGGTCAAGTGAAAATATAGAATCAAAAGAGTTAAAAAGGTGTCTTGAAAGCATAGAACCAGCAACCCATCTGTTAAATGTAACAGAATTCTATAATAATCCAGATAACATAAGATTTAAATTAGACTGGACATATTAAGATTGGTTAAAAGAACTAGTTAGAGAAACATGAGCCCATTTTACAGAAGAACTAGTGTCGTCACGCGCACCAGACAGATCACCTATCCATATTTTATTACCTGACGATTCAAAAAAGATCTCACCTAACCTAGGGTTATTATACCATTCATAACTACTAGATAGGTCGACCACAGGCAATATCAATCTATTACTTGCTCCCTCACCGTTGTAATCATTAGCACCGACTTGAAAGTAATTAGTATTTAATGTAGTGCCAGCTGATACATTAGTGCCAGCGGATACATTAGTGCCAGCGGATACATAATTTCTAGATGTAAGAGATTTAACATTCCAATCAAAGGGAGGATTATAATTTTCTGAACTATTTCCGCCGGGTGTATTAGTTGAACGTCCGGTTCTTGCGCTAGGATGTCTACCACCATTAGGCATTATATAGTATATAAATAAAATAATAATAAAATATTATTATTTTATTATTAAACTCATATTAAACTCATAATATTAAACTCATATTATCTCCCATACAAATTCAGAGAACATTGATGTGCAATACATACATTATCTCCCGTAGACCCATTATCAAGAGAACCACTTTTATCTAACGAGAAATCGCTAATAGAATTAGGAAATATAATATTAAATATGATAAAAAGATTACCATATTTAGTTTCATTACCGGTTCCGTTAGGTATAGGCATACCTTCATTTTCGATCACGAACACATGCGGTGGTTCAAAAGATAAATTGCCCGCCCCCAACGAAATATTGGGCGGTTTGATAATACAATCGTCAGGTAATTTGATTGTAATAGTTCTATCATCCAAAGTAGTTAATGTAAATTCAATACCATGTAAAGCCTGCGATAAAGTGATGTCTTTTTTTGTAAGTAAATCATTTTTTTTGCGGTTAAACCTATTATGATTTGATTCTATAATTGTGAAAATAATATCGCCAGGTATAGAATCGATATTCTCGTCTCCCATTTCAGACAACGTAATTGATTCATCATGATAAACGCCTTTTTTGACCATGATTTCAACTATTTTATTTTGTTTTATGTGATTACAAGATTTACCCGCACCATTGCATTTAGGACACGTTGTTTGAGTTTGCTGAATCATACCCGGTCCAACCTGTCGAACCTGTATGATTATTCCCTTACCACCACATTGTGAGCAATTTATAATTTCTCCGTCAATAATATTTCTCGTAATATTAAGTTTAATAGATTTCCCCTTATAAATATCTTCTAATGATACATGTATAGCTTTTTTAATAGGTTTATCCTTTCTTTGTCTTACATTAGAATTAAAACTAAAACTGGAATTGAATCCAGAATTAAAATTCTGTTTAAAAAACATATCAAATATATCACTAACGCCAGTACCACCAGCACCACCAGCAAGACCGCCATCAAGACCGCTGTGTCCGTATTGGTCATACAATTTCCGTTTTTCTGTATCATATAATATTTCATACGCGGATTGTATTTCTTTAAATTTTTCAGGATCGCCTCCCTTATCTGGGTGTTCTTTCAATGCCAATTTTCTAAATGCTTTTTTAATTTCATCATCCGAAGCAGACTTGGCAACATTTAAAACTGTATACGGATCCTTGTTAGACGACATTTATAAAATATAGTTCATAGTTCTAAATAAAAATAATGCTTATTTATAAATCCTTGTGAAAATAAGTATCCAATACATTTTTATTTTTTGCTGAATCATCATATCCTAAGTCGTATATATATTTAAAATAACCCTTGTCCTTTGGGTATGTGAACCGAGATTTCTTAGTAAATTTTCTTCCCCACATAGACGGATAAATATCAAAATAAGACTCAACATCTTTTGGAGGAAATCTACCAATACCGCCATCAAGCAAAGGTGGTTTTTTATACGATAAGAACTTAAGGTCTCCTGTAACGGTTGGTATATAAGAACTAAAGAAACAACCATCAACCGCATCTTCAAGAGAAGTAAAATTATAAACTACCATTGGTTTAATAAACACGTATTTAAGAATAGACACAGATATATAAAGTTTATCTAGTTCAAAATCCTGTGTCTCGTAATTATTTATAACATAATTTTTATATCCATACAACAATTGAGACACAGTTTTGCATTGATCATAAATATCATGTGAAAACAAATCATTTATAACCGCCTCATTGGGTTTTTTACATGCAATCAACAAAGCATTCCATGAACCAGCGGATGCTCCTAAAAAACTATACTGAGATATATTATAATTATCTTTAATAAAAGAGGCCACGCCTAGTGTATAGAAACCGGTTAATCCACCTGGACCAATTGTAACAAGATTAGTTTTGGTAACACCAGGGTTTTTAATAAAACTATACGAATTAACGTGTATACACTGATAAAATACCGACGCAACGACAAATATTAATGAAAAGAATTTCATATTGTATTATATTATCTTGTAATAACAAATTATTTATCTAAATCTAATTTATATATGAATTGTATTGCAAATTGTAGCGTGGGTATAGTTCTTCTCTTAGCAAATATATTTTGCATGTTTTCTGTAGATAAATATACAATAAAAAAGAAATTATACGATAGTTTAAGTTTTAAACTAAAAGAAAGATATGTTAAAATAGTAAAAGAAAGACGAGATATATATTATCGCGGTTTTGTTTTAGGTATATTGCTTTCGTTTATGATGGTAGCCCTAATGTTAAATACTAACAAGAATATCCCTAAACGAGTTATTCTCTGCACAACCCTTGGAATAACATTTTTGACAAATTATTTCTACTATATTTTAAGTCCAAAGTCAGATTGGATGATCCTACATTTAAACGAACGACACCAACGAGAAGCATGGTTAGATATTTATAGAACCATGAGCATACGTTTTCACATGGGTTTTCTTTTAGGGTTATTAGGTGTAACATTCCTAACAAATGGAAGCTGCATTTACTTAAAAAAAAGCATCACAAAAACAACGACTACAAGCAAGAGATAAATATATTAACAAACACGCTTAAAGGGTGTCTACTATATAAGTTTGTATAAGGAGCACAGCACATCAAGGAGCACAGCACATCAAGGAGCACAGCACATCAAGGAGCACAGCACATCAAGGAGCACAGCACATCAAGGAGCACGTCAAGGTTTAAAAAGAGAGAAGATATTACTTC
>Ga0209632_10005310_pt1 | contig 11185 bp, 7 predicted proteins | sample COG_10_FD_184754 | JGI IMG/M metagenome (GOLD analysis project Ga0209632, IMG submission 184754) | Pelagic Microbial community sample from North Sea - COGITO 998_met_10 (SPAdes) (version 2) | ecosystem: Environmental > Aquatic > Marine > Neritic zone/Coastal water | place: Helgoland, sampling...
CCTCCGCGCCGGTGGGCAGTTTTGAATTGGTGATCGACGCGCAGAACGCCTTTGGCACGGGGCATCACGAAACCACGCATGGGTGTCTGGAAATGGTCTCCGAGATCATCCGCACAAAGGGGCGCCGTCGTCTTAACATTCTCGATATGGGAACAGGGTCGGGGGTGCTGGGTTTGGCGTGGTGCAAGGCGACCAAGCAGCCTCTGCTGGGTTCAGATATCGACCCGCAGGCTGTGCGCGTCGCCGACGTCAATGCGCACCTGAACCGGGTGGGTCACTACACGCGGTTTGTCCCTGCGGCTGGTATTGCCCATCGTGAAGTGCGCGCCCGCGCGCGCTATGACGTGGTTTTGGCGAACATTCTGTCCGGCCACTTGATCAACCTCGCGCCAAGCATTGCCGCCGTCACGAAGCCGGAAGGTCTGGTGGTTCTGGCCGGGTTGCTGCGCGATCAGGAACAGCGTGTTTCGCGGACGTTTCAGGCCCATGGCTTCATCGGAGTGAAGGTTATTCGCCGGGGGCCCTGGTCCATCCTGTTGTTGCGAAATCAGCGATCGTCTGCGCCGCGACAGTTGAATCGGCGGTGTCAGGACTGGTCAAAGTCCATCGATTTCAACTGATAGACGCTCAGGTATTGAGGAAGGCGACCCACTGGTCCTCGTCCATCGTATCGAGGTCTAATTCAGCGGCCTTCTTGGCCTTTGACCCAGCATCCAATCCGATGACCACCAGGTCGGTTTTCTTAGAAACGGACCCTGCGACCTTGGCTCCCAGCGCTTCGGCGCGAGCCTTGGCTTCGGCGCGTGACATTTGCGTCAGTGAGCCGGTAAACACCACGGTTTTACCAGCAAGAACGGAGTTTGCATCAAGGGTCGGCGCTTGCACGGCTTCCACGGTAACTTGTGCGAGCAGAGCGTCTACGGCCGCCCGGTTGTCAGGGTTGGCGAAAAAACGGCGGGCCTCGCTGACCACGGACGGGCCGATCCCGTCAATCGCCAGCATATCAGCGTTAGCGGCCTCATCGTACGCGGCCAAGCGGTCAAACTGGGCGAACAGATTGTCGGCGGTTTCATAGACACGCGCCAGAACCCGAGCCGTATCGAGGCCGATCTGCCGAATGCCCAACCCGAAAATCAACCGGTCGAGCGGAACGGTGCGCCGGGCTTCGATAGCGGCACTTAGATTGGCTGCCGAGGCTGGGCCCCAGCCTTCCAATTGCGCAATTTCATCTTCCCGATCGCCTAGAATGAAGATGTCGGCAGGGGTCTGTAACCAGCCAAAGCCATAGAATTGCTCCACGTTCTTCGCCCCAAAGCCATCAACATCGAGGGCATTGCGGGAAATGAAGTGCTTGAGCCGTTCCACAGCCTGCGCTGAGCACACCAGATCGCCAGTACACCGCCGAACCACTTCACCCTCCGGCCGGGATGTGGGGGAGCCGCAGACGGGGCAGGCGTCGGGGAACTCGAATTTAGTGCTGTCTGCTGGGCGGCGTTCGAGCAGGACTTCCACCACTTGCGGGATCACGTCACCGGCGCGCTGGATCACCACCGTATCGCCTGCACGAATGTCCTTGCGGTCGAGCTCATCTTCGTTGTGCAGTGTCGCGCGTGACACCACCACACCCCCAACCGTCACCGGTTTGAGATTGGCTACAGGCGTCAGCGCGCCAGTGCGGCCCACTTGCAGCGTGATTTCGTCAAGCAGCGTGACGGCACGTTGGGCGGGAAATTTGTGAGCAATGGCCCATCGGGGGGAGCGGCTGACCTGTCCCATGCGACCCTGGTAATCAAACCGGTTTACCTTGTAGACGACGCCATCAATATCATAGGCCAGATCGGCCCGGTGGGTCTCAATGTCGTGGTAAAACGACAGCACGTCCTCAGGTGAGGAACACAAGCGGTTCAGCGGATTGGTGATAAAGCCCCAGCGCTTGAGATTGTCCAGCAGGGCCCAGTGCGAGTCGCCCACATTTCCTGAAAATTGACCCAACGCGTAGGCGAAAAAGCGCAAGGGCCGAGACGCGGTAACGCTGGGATCAAGTTGGCGCAGGCTGCCCGCAGCGGCGTTGCGTGGGTTGGCAAACACCTTCTTGCCCTCTGCCTCCAGTGCAGCATTCATCGCGGCGAAGTCATCCGTAGCCATGTAGACCTCACCCCGAACTTCGAGGATGTCCGGCACGTCTTCGCCGGTGAGCTGTTGCGGCACATCACCGATGACAGAAAGGTTGGCCGTGATGTTCTCACCCACCGCTCCGTCACCGCGCGTTGCGCCAAGGGTGAACTGCCCCTTTTCATAGGTAATGGCCGCCGACAGACCGTCGATTTTTGGCTCGCACGTCAGGTCCACAGGGGCATCCTGGGACAGGTTCAGAAAACGCCGGACCCTGGCGAAGAATTCGACAACGTCGTCATCCTCGAACGCGTTGGAAAGCGATAGCATGGGGCGGGCGTGGGTGACCTTGGTGAAACCACCCGAGGGCGCGGCTCCCACGGTCTGGGTAGGGCTATCATCGGTGACCAGATCAGGAAACGCAGCTTCGATCGCTACCACTTCGCTCCGGAGCGCATCGTATTCGCCATCGGTCAGGATCGGGTCGTCATTCTGGTAATAGGCGTCTTCGGCCTCCACCATCTTAGCCCGCAGCCCAGCCAGCCTTGTCTCCGCCATAAGCCGGTCCTTGGGCACTTTGATAGCAGGGGTAGAACTCACGCTGGGCTTCCCTTCAGCAAAGCCGCCGCAGCGGCTTCGGCCTCTGGCGTCACACGATCACCGGCGAGCATGCGCGCCACTTCCAGACGGCGTTGGTCCGCGTCGAGTGGTGTAACAGTCGTCTTCATCTGACCGTTTTTGGCGTCAGACTTCGCCACGCGCAGGTGTTCAGCCCCCTTGGCCGCAACCTGGGGGCTGTGCGTGATCACCAACACCTGGACGTTTTCCGCCAGCGCTTGCAGCCGTTTGCCGACTGCCTCCGCCGTCGCGCCGCCCACGCCAGCGTCGACTTCATCGAACACCAGAGTTGGCAGCGGGTTGTCGTTGGCCAAGGCAACCTTCAGCGCCAGTAAAAAGCGCGAAAGTTCGCCCCCAGATGCGGTTTTTTGGATGGCCGTGAAGGATGCGCCCGGGTTTGTTGCGGCCGTAAACTCGACCATATCGATGCCTTGTGGCGTGCGGTTTTCGGGGTCGGATCTGACAGCGGTTTCAAACTGAGCGCGTTCGAGCTTTAAAACCGGCAGTTCGGCCATTACCGTTCGATCAAGCTTCTTTGCAGCCTTGATGCGCGAAGCGGAGAGCGATGCAGCGGCACGGTCATAGGCCGTGGCGCCGGCGCTGACGGCGGCTTCGAGGTTGGCCATGTGTGCGCTGCTGTCGTCCAGCGCCTCCAACCCCCGCTGAAAGCGTTCTAGCAGCATCATAAGATCATCTGGGTCGCCGTTGTGCTTACGCGCTAGGTCGCGATAGCGGAACAAGCGGTCTTCGACCCGTTCCAGCTCATCTGGATCTGCGTCCAGCTCAGCCTGCACTGCGCCGAGCAGAGAGAGTGCCTCGTTGACTTCCAGCGAGGCGCGATCAACGGCATCCATAGCTGGTTTCAAGGCCTCACCGCCCCGTTCCGCTGCCCGCTCAAGCGTGCGGAAGGCGAGACCAATGCGTTCATCCGCGCTGTCGTCACCAATCAGCGTTGAGGCGGCCTGGCCAATGGCTTCCTGAATGCCTGCGACGTTGCCGAGCAGGCCACGACGGGTTTCCAGCTTTGAGACTTCTCCGACTTCTGGGCTGAGGTCTTCAAGTTCTTCGGTGGCGTGGCGGAGGTAGGTTTCTTCGCGCTGAGCCTTTTCGAGGTCCTCACGCGCGCTGCTCAGATCCTGCTTTGCCGTGTGCCAGGTGTCATGGCAGCGCTGAACCGCCTTCAGCAGACTTTCGCTATGGGCAAAGGTGTCCAGCACGGTGCGATGATGGCTAGGAGAGAGCAGGCCGTGCAGGTCGAATTGTCCCTGGATCTCCACCATGGTTTCACCCAACCGTCGCAGGGTCCCGGCAGAGGTCGGTTCATCGTTTACAAAAGCCCGACTGCGGCCATCCGCCTGGATGACCCGGCGTAGAACCAGCTCATTGTCCTCGATCGACAGACCGGACTCGCGCAGTTCATGGAACACCGGATGACGGTCCGGTACGTCGAAAACAGCGGTAATGGAGGCCTGTCTTGCGTCGGTTCGAACCATATCGGGACTGGCGCGCAAGCCGATGCACACACCCAGAGCATCCAGCAGGATCGACTTGCCCGCGCCGGTTTCGCCGGTAAGCGTGGTCAAACCCTGCCCCAATTCCAAGGTCAGGTGTTCGATCAGTACAAAGTCACGAATGGATAGCGTGGTAAGCACGGGCGGCGCCTCTTTGTGGTCCACACCGGAAAGAACGCGGTGAGGGTGCTAGCCGAAGGGGTTCAGGTTACCCCAAAAACTCCCACCACTTCCTTCGATATGGTCGGGCAAGGGGCCTTCAACAATCTCATAAGCTTTATAATACCACTGGCTGTCTGGGAAGTTGTGGCCAAGCAGCACAGCCGTATTTTTTGCCTCAGAGTTCAGCCCGAGCGTTCGATAAACCTCAATAATCCGGTATAGTGCTTCTTCGACGTAGGTCGAATCTTGGTAGTCACTGACGATGTTCTGGTAGCGATTGAGCGCCGCCATATATTCGCGCCGGTGATGGTAGAATTTGCCTGTTACCAGCTCTTTGGCGGCCCGCTGGTTCTTGATGGCGTTGAGTTTTACGCCGGCGTCGAGTGCGTAGTCTGTACCGGAAAACTGCGTAATCACGGCGAGCAGGTGGTTCTCTGCGTTTGCCGTGTCACCTTCGTCCTTGTCCACGTCTGAAACCGAGCGGTAGGACGAAACCCCGCGAAGATAATAGGCGTAGGCGATGTCAGGGTGTCCACCATGGTCGCGGATAAAGCGGCTGAGGATTGCGGTCGCCAGCTCGTATTCCTGACCCTCAAAATAGTAGCGGCCAGCCAGCACCAAGGCGCGCGGAGCCTCCGGAGAGGTCGGGAACTGGCGATCGATTTCATCAAGCAAGCGTGCAGCTTCGGCCATCCGCCCGTCATTCGCTGAACGCTGTGCCTCCAAGGACAGTTCTTCGATGGTGTCGGCGTCAATCTGCAAGCGTTCGATGCGCTCTTCCCGGTCTTCGCACGCGGTCAAAAGCACGGCGGCCACACAGGCTGTTAGCACGGGTAAAAACGCTCGCACGGTCCAGAAACCATCCTTTTTGGGGGGCTGCATGGGGTCGCAGCCCTGATACGCATAATTTTGCAGCCGTTTTACCGCTGCGAAGCCCGAAAGGCCACTACTTTGGTACTGGCTTCTTCATCCTGCCAGTGCCAGGCCGTATTGTCGGCAAATAAGCAGCGTAGCAAAGCAGCATGCAGCGAATGACCGGCCTTGGTACCGTGGTAGTGCGCCAGGATCGAAACGCCGCTCAAATACATGTCGCCAATCGCATCGAGGATCTTGTGGCGGACTGGCTCGTTGTCAAACCGCAGACCCTCTGGGTTACGTACCCCATGGGTGTCAAAGACCACGGCATTGGCCAGCGATCCACCACGGATCAGACCCTTAGACTGAAGTTCCGGCAGGTGCTGTGCCAGGACGAAACTGCGAGAAGAGGCCAATTCGCGCTCAAACTCTTCCAGGTTGGGTGTCCCGGTATAGGACTGCGTGCCGATGCTGGGTGCATCAAAGTCAATATGGGCTGAAAACGTGCCGAGCTCTTCCCCGGGCTCTAGCGGGGTCAGAAGAGCATGGCTATCTTCGTGGCTAACACTGATCGTCTGCGTTAATCGGATCACGGGAGCCGCCATGGTTTGTTCGACAATCGTGGCCTGTTGCAGTGCGCTGACCCACGGTTGGCTGGAACCGTCCAGAATCGGGACTTCGGGGCCATCGAGTGTAATGAGAGCATTGGTCACCCCAAAGACACGAAACGCAGCCATCAGGTGTTCGAGCGTTGAGACACTAGTTCCACCCTCATTGGCGATCCGCGAGCAGAGCGGGGCTATCACGATATTTTCGTGACTGACCTGAACGTCAGAAACTTCAGGCAACGCGTCCAGTCGCCGGAATACAAGCCCATGTCCGACGGGTGCGGGTGAGATCGTGCAGGATACCGGAACCCCTGCATGCAATGTTTGGCCTGCCATTCGCACAGGGCGTGCGAGGGTCTTCTGATACGTCACAGACTCGTCCGTTCCAATGATTCCAAAATCGTTTGCGCCACCCCAAACAAAAAGGAAAGGGCGGAAGTGCTGTAGCACCCCGCCCTATGGAGAATGTTGGTGGTAAGTCGGTGGAAATATGATTTAGCGGGTGTGTAGCCCTCTAATTCATCTGTCGGCGCAGAAACGCCGGGATGTTCATCTCGGACTCATCGAGATCCATTTCAGGACCATCCATGGGGGTCGTTGAGATGCTGGTGAGCGCTGGGCGCTGTGCTCCAGTGTTCAGGCCACGACTGGCCGCGCTGGATCCGTCACGGCGGGATTGCTGCTCCGCAGAAGGTGGCGTGGAGCCAAGGCGATCAAAGCCACTTTCGTGCATGCTTTGACGCTGTTCGGCTTCATGGACATCATCCGCGCTAGGACGGTGCGAGAAGCCGCCGCGAGCCAAATCAAGCAAGCGGCCCAAAGGACCGTTTGGCCGCTGGTGGCCTTCCGTATCATCAAACAAGTCGTGATGATCGTCTGATGTATCAAAGGATGCTGGACCCTTGGGTTCAACCAGAGGCTCAAACAAGGTGCGCGGCTCCGGCTCACGACGGGGCATAGGAGCTGGCTGCTCGTAGCTCTGCGGTGCCGGCGCCGGAATCACCGGTGCCGGATCCGCCAACTGTGGCTGATATTGCGGCTGGTGCTGCGGCGCGTCAAAGGCAGACGCAGGACGTTGAGCGACTTCGTGCTGAGCCCGTAAGAGCTTGTTTTCGCGCGCCTCGATAGCCGCTGGCGAAGACTGTGCCTCCCGGTAGCCGGGAATCGCTTGCGGAGCAGGCTCTTCGCGCTGGGAAGACGCCGTAGCTGCTGTCTGAGACGGCGTAAGCTCGCGCATATCGATCATTTCATTGCGCGCCGGCGGGGTCAGCAGAGACTCCGGCAGAGGCGCAATCGGGTTGCGCGGTTTCTGCACCGCAGCTGCTGCTGCGATGGTGCCCTCAGGCGTGGCGGTTTCGCTTGATGTCGAGGAGGAGGTCCGCTTGGGTGGATTGGCCACCGAGCGCGCAAACTCCATGGTCCCCGGCGTTCCCTGGATGGTGTGGACCACACCTCCGGCACCGGTCACGCTGAAGGATGTTTGCGTGTTAACCGGCGTTGTTGTGGATTTGATGAGGCTTGGCGTGGTCAATGGCTTTGGCGCCATCGGCTTGATCGGTGCTGGGCTGGCCGCCTTGGGTTCAGGACGGGCAAAAGCACCGCTGGTTACGCCGGTTTTTGCCAAGGCTTCTTCGTCAATTCCCGTCGCAACGACAGAAACCCGCAACGTGCCCTCAAGATTTGGATCAATCGATGTGCCGGTGATGATGTTGCTGTCATGCATGACCTCGCGGGTGATCCGCTTGGCGGCCTCATCGACTTCATACATGGTCAAATCAGGACCACCTGAGATGTTCAGCAGGACACCCTTGGCCGAGCTCAGATTAATATCGTCCAGCAGGGGGTTAGAGATCGCCAGTTCGGCGGCTTCAACGGCCCGGTTTTCACCGTCCGCTTCGCCTGTCCCCATCATGGATTTACCCATCACGGTCATCAACGCACGGACATCGGCAAAGTCGAGGTTGATGTTGCCCGGGCGAACGATCAGGTCAGAAATGGCCCGAACACCGTCATAGAGGACTTCATCCGCCATCTTCAGAGCATCGGCATAAGACGTGCGCTCATTGGCGACCCGGAATAAGTTTTCGTTAGGAATGACAATCAGAGTGTCGACCGCGGAGGCGAAAAGGTCGATGCCTTCTTCTGCCTGGCGCATGCGCACAACCCCTTCAAACCCAAAGGGTTTGGTTGCGACGCCCACGGTCAAAACACCGCGTTCTTTCAGCGCTTTAGCGATAAGCGGCGCGGCGCCTGTGCCTGTGCCACCGCCCATGCCAGCGGTGATGAAGACCATGTTGACTTCACCAATTTCGTCCAGGACGTCTTGCAGCGATTCTTCTGCTGCGGCGCGACCGACCATGGGATTCGCCCCGGCACCTAGGCCTTGCGTCGCCATGGTGCCCAGCCGGACACGGCGATCGCTCAAGGACATTTCCAGCGCTTGGGCATCTGTATTTGTAACGGCAAATTCTACGCCTTGTAGATCTGCCTGTATCATATTGTTCACCGCATTCCCGCCGGCGCCACCAACACCGAGGACCAGAATGCGCGGCTTAAATACCGATTTCTGATCCGGAACGCTCAATTGTAGAGCACACATAAAATTCTCCATTAGTACCTTATGCGACTTTGTCGCCTATACTTTTTGGTCTCATTATTTGTGAGGACAGTCGTTCTACGCCGCCCTCTTTGAAAAAAGTCCACCCACCAACGGTATGGACTGAAGCAAGGATTTTTGGGTCAGCGGCGCTGCGCCCATAGAACTGTACGTCGCCTTGGAGCCCGCAGTGGCGCTGAAATGCGCCAGGCCCATTGCGGCGGACAGCTCAAACCCAACGCGTGATGCAGGTAATCCTGCCATAGCGCGAGGGCGTCCTATTCTAATTTGGCGATCCAGCGCCAATGTTGCGTAGTCGCGCAACCCGGTCAGGTTGGCGCCTCCGCCGGTAAAAATCACCCGGCGGCCAGCAAATTTTCTGAGATTTGTGTGCTCGACGCGGTTCTTCAGCATGCTCAGCATCTCATCGAGACGCGGTTGCATGATGCCGACCACGAAGGACTTGGTGATACGGTCACTGCCGACCAGGCCGCCGTTCAACGCGCTTTGTGGCAAGCGGATCTCGCGGTCACTGTCGGAGGGATTGCTCAAGGCGGAACCGTAAAGTGTCTTAATTCGCTCCGCCGCGGCTATGTTGCAATTCAAGGCGGCAGCGAGATCTCTGGTGAGGTGATCTGAACCGATGGGCAGGGTCTCCAGATGAACGGGACCGCCACCGTTGAACACCACCAGCGTGGAAATCGATGCTCCGATCTCGACCAGGCAAGCGCCCAATTGCATCTCTTCTTCGGTAATGACCGCATAGTGACTGGCCAGACCGCCCACCATCACGCCACGAATGGTCAGATGGCATTTGTCGATCGCGTCAAAAATGTTGTCGAGACTGGACCGTGAAACCGACACTGCAAGCAGACGGGAGCCCAGCCGATCGGCGGTCATTCCGCGCGGATCGCTGATGCCGTGGTTGCGGTCAACGCGGTAATCGACGGGCAGCGTGTGTAAGCGATGCATGGGGCGCACGCTTTCCTGCTCGAAAGGCAGTTGCTGCGTCGCGTAGTTGATCAGCGCATTGACGTGCGTATCGTTCACCGCATGGCCGCTGACGTCGATCTCAAGATCGACCAGCTGGCTGCGGGGTTTACCGCCTGAGTAGCAAACAAAGATATCTTCGATGGTCAGCCCGGCGGCTTCTTCGGCGTCCGTTACCGTCGCCAGAATTGCATCCTTGGCCGCGTCCATGTCCACAACCTCACCGCCCCGCATCCCTCTGGACGCGCGGTGACCAATCCCAAGAACTTTGGGGTTTCGGTGGTTGGTCGCGTTTATGACGAGGCATGTAATCTTCGACGATCCAACGTCTAAGACCCCGTATAAGCCGCGATGTGAACGGAACGTTCGCATAGGCTCAAATATATTCCATCAAATACGCACCCGTTGCCGAGCGCTTAAATTAATATCACCACCACCCGAAAAAACGCGGCTAGCAGTTCAGAATTATGTCTCAAAAATATGAGACATCCCCTTAGAGCTTATAATGTAAACGAATCTACATCAGGAGTTAAGCTATTTTCGCTACCATCCTGAAAAAACGTGGAAACGTGTGTTTCTGTCGCGAACAAATCACGACCATTATCATCAGATTCGTTTCGCTTTCGCACGATCATGCGGTCGGCAACACGGAGATCGATGTTAACGATATCCCGACTTAACAGGCCAAATCGTCCCTCAGCGTCGGATAAGCGGCGCAGGGCGAGGTCGGCGGCAGTGCTGGGCAATTGTACTTTGATACCTAGCGTCAGAAACAGGTCCCATCGACGATCGCCGCGTCGCTCAGCTGCGACGACATATTGGCGGATAGATGGAACGATGCTCAGTACAGACACCAATTCGGCGGCCGATACGGCTGCGCCTTCGCCCGATACGACTGGCAAGTCGAGAAAGTCAGAGGGTGACTGGTCGATGATGACTTTGCCTTCGGTGTCGATAACCTGATGCAAGTCATTGCTCTGCCAGATAGCCATGGGAACCCGCTCGACCACGGTGACGGCGATGGTTTTGGGCAGAATCCGCTCAACTTCGGCGCGGTTCACCCAGGGTAGGCCCTCGATCCTGAGTTTGGCGTCGTTGGGGTCGATGCCGAGGATGGGATCGCCATAGTAGGCACCCACGGCAGCGACAATGTCAGACTCGCGTGTGTAGCGGCGACCGGAAATCGAGAATTCTTCGATCCGCAGTCCAACCGCGGCACCGGCGATCTGTGCAGCCTGCGCGCCACGGATTCCGGCGATGTCCAGGCGGCCACTGTACCAGCTCCAGGCTGCCGCAGCCGTCACTGAAACAGCCAGCAGCAGCGGCGCGGCCACACGCAAAAAGCCCGTGATCCGTCGATGACGGGACTCACGGTTCAACCGTCGGCGACGCTGGTCCAGAGCAGACCTTCTGTCGCGTTTGCTGTCACTTGCGAATTCAACGTCGCTATCGAAGCTGGGGCCGTGACCCGCAACCTTATGCGTCTCTTTCGAGGCTTCGACGTGTCCGTCTTTCCGCCAAAATCCAATCAGGCGTCGCATTCCGCGTTTTCAACCATCCATGCCACAAGGGCCTTAAAATCCATTCCCGTCGCTAAAGCTTGCTCCGGCAAAAGACTGAGTGGTGTCAGTCCTGGCTGTGTATTTACCTCAAGAATCGCGATTCGACCAGAGTCGGGATCAAATCTATAGTCAGCCCTGCTCGCGCCGCGACAACCCAGAGCCAAGTGCGCG
>Ga0209632_10005312_pt1 | contig 11184 bp, 9 predicted proteins | sample COG_10_FD_184754 | JGI IMG/M metagenome (GOLD analysis project Ga0209632, IMG submission 184754) | Pelagic Microbial community sample from North Sea - COGITO 998_met_10 (SPAdes) (version 2) | ecosystem: Environmental > Aquatic > Marine > Neritic zone/Coastal water | place: Helgoland, sampling...
ATCTAATCCAGTTGCTAAAAAACCTGCTGTAGTCTCCAAAACATTATCATGTAGTTCACTAGGTTTTTGAAAAACAGTTATAGCGTGAAGATCAACTACACAATAAATACATTTCATTTCTTTTTGTAAAGACACAAACTTTTTAAGAGCTCCTAAATAATTTCCTAAATGTAAATTGCCAGTAGGCTGTACTCCTGAAAATACTAATTTTTTATTAGTCATCTAATTTGTTTTATAATTTTTTAGTTTTAATATTCCTAATAAATAGCATGATATTAAATAAAGAATACCCACAAAACTAACAATTAATATTAGATAAACTGCTTTATAATCGTAGGTATAATCTAAATAATTTGCAAAATTTTCTAAGGCAAAAAACAAAATTAAAGACATGATCATTGTTGAGATCAATATTTTAATTAAATTAATTATTAATTGCCTTTGTAAAAGAAGAGATTTTTTTTCTTGCAATAAATATAAATAAATTATTACACCTGCCCATGTTGAAATTGATGTAGCAATTGGAATAATTACAAATCCTATTTTAACAAATAAACTTACACTTATTAAAATATTCAGAGTTACAATAAAAATAGAGATATAAAAAGGCGCTACGGTATTATCTCTAGCAAAAAAGAAGTTAGATAAAATTTTAATTAAGGCAAATGCAGGAACTCCGTAGCCAAAAAATTTAAGCGCACTTGCAGTCATTTCAACATCTTTTACTGAAAATGAACCGTAACCAAATAATGCGTTTACAATTTGATTGGAAGCCAAGATTAAACCAAGACTAGCGGGAATGGAAAGCAATAAAGACAGTTCGAAACATTTGTTCTGAATATCAGAGATTTTTTTTATATTTTTTTTTTTAAGAGCTTGAGACAAAACCGGTAAAGATACAGTTCCTACGGCTATCCCTGCTATTGCTAAATTAATTTGATAAACTCTATCTGCATAATACAAATAAGAAACAGCCCCTGTTTGAAAAGAAGCAATAATTGTTCCAACTAAAATATTTATTTGGGTTACACCTGATGAAAAAATGCTTGGTAAAAGCTTTCTAAAAAAAAATTTTAACTTGCTGCTAAACTTTAATCTTAGAACTAAGTTTGGTCTATAAAATTTTAATGTAACATAAACTAAAAAAATTAATTGAATAAACCCTGCTAATGTTACTCCATATGATAGCTGTTTAACAAAATTAAGATCTAAATAATATGATGTTATTAAACTAATAATTAGAACAATGTTTAATATAATTGGGGCTGCTGCAGCAGCTGCAAATTTATTGTTAGAATTTAGAATGCCTGAAAAAAATGATGATAAACTTACAAATAATAAAAATGGAAAAGTAATTCTCGTTAGTTGTACAGCTAATTCAAATTTGACTTCATTTTCAGTAAATCCTGGTGCTATAATATAAACTAAGTAAGGTGCAAAGATTTCAACAAGTGTAACTACTAATATTAATATAAGTAATAATGAGCTTAAAACATCATCTGCAAATTTCTTTCCCTCATTTTTGCCTTCAACTTTTGCAGCTATATAACTTGGTATAAAAGCTGCGTTAAAAGTTCCTTCAGCAAATAATCTTCTAAAAGTATTCGGTAATCTAAAAGCAACAAAAAAAGCATCGGCAAAAAATGATGCTCCAAGAAAAATAGCTATTAGAATGTCTCTTACATAGCCAAAAATTCTGCTGATTATTGTAAAAAAACTATATAATGATGTTGATGAAAGTAAGTTCATAAATATTCTTAATTAGGCCATAAATTTTTAGTGAATTATCATTTTTTATATTACATACTCATTGAGTTAAATGCCAAAAAAAACAGAAATTGATCATTACACAGATAAAGAAGCGCTTGATTTTCATATAAAAGGTAAGTCAGGCAAAATTGAGATACACTCGTCTAAACCTCTAACAACAAAACGAGATTTATCCCTCGCCTATTCACCGGGTGTTGCTGCACCAGTAAAAGAAATTTATAAAAATCCTGAACGTGCGTACGATTATACAAGCAAAGGAAATCTGGTCGCAGTTATTAGCAATGGAAGTGCAATTTTAGGCTTGGGCAATCTTGGCGCTTTAGCATCAAAACCTGTAATGGAAGGTAAATCAGTCTTATTCAAACGTTTTGCAGATATCGACTCTATTGATATTGAAATAGATAGTAGTGACACAAAATCTATTATTGAAACTATAAAAAATATTAGTGGTACATTTGGAGGCATTAACCTTGAAGATATTGCCGCACCTGATTGTTTTATTATAGAGCAAAAATTAAAAGAAATTTTAGATATTCCTGTATTCCATGATGATCAACATGGGACAGCGATTATTACTACTGCTGCACTAATTAACGCCTTACACATCTCAAAAAAGAAAATTTCCGAAGTTAAAATTGTTATTAATGGTGCTGGTGCTTCAGCTCAAGCATGCGCAAATTTATTTATAAGCTCAGGAGTTAAAAATAACAATTTAACAATGTGTGATAGTAAGGGTGTAATTTATAAAGGTAGAAAAAATATTGATCAATTTAAATCAGCTTTCGCTATTGACACCAAATTAAGAACACTTGAAGAAGCCATGAATAACGCTGATGTTTTTTTAGGCTTATCTGCAAAAGATGTGGTTAACAAATTTATGATAAAGTCGATGGCTAAAAATCCTATAATATTTGCCTGTGCCAATCCCGATCCTGAAATTAAACCAGAAATAATTAAAGAAGTAAGAGACGACGCAATTATTGCTACAGGTCGCTCTGACTACCCTAATCAAGTAAATAACCTTATTGGCTTTCCATATATTTTTAGAGGGGCTTTAGACGTTAGAGCAAAAGCAATAAATGAAGAGATGAAAGTTGCCGCAGCTAATGCTATTGCTTTTTTAGCTAGAGAAAATGTTCCAGATGAAGTTGTTTCTGCTTATGGCGGAGACCGACCTAGATACGGGAAAAATTATATTATTCCCTCGACTTTTGATCCAAGATTAATAAGTGTTATTCCTTCGGCCGTAGCAGAAGCAGCTATAAAAAGTGGTGTAGCTAGAAAAGAAATAAAAGATTTTGATTTATATAAAGACCAACTATCTAACCGTCTTGATCCATCAATGTCTTTAATGCAGGGTATTAATGCAAAGATAAGAAAAAATCCTAAAAGAGTTATATTTGCTGAAGGTGAAGATGAGAACATGCTTAAAGCTGCCATAGAATTTGGCAGGAATAAACTGGGAATACCAGTTTTAATTGGAGTAGAAAAAAGAATAAGAGACCAATTAAAAAAGATTGGATTAGATGAAAATTATAAAATTGAAATTATAAATTCCACTGATAAAGAAAAAAGAGAAAAATACGTAAAACATTTATACAAAAAACTTCAAAGAGAAGGTCAATTAGAAAGAGACGTTGATAGATTGGTCCGAAACGATCGAATAGCATGGGGTTCTTCGATGATTGCTTGCAAAGATGCAGACGCTATGGTCACTGGAAATATAAGACATTACGCTGCTTCAATTGAAAAATTAAAGAGAGTCGTTGAAGCTAGACCAGGAGAAGAAATTTTTGGTATGACCATGATTGTTTCAAAAGGAAAAACTATTTTAGTTGCAGATACAAATGTACAAGATTTTCCTTCATCTGGGAGATTAGTTAATGTTTCAAAGTCTTGCGTTCGTGTTGCAAGGTTGTTCGGCTTTGATCCTAAGGTTGCATTTTTATCTCATTCTACTTTTGGAAAGCCTATTTCCAAAAATACAAAACATGTAAGAGATGCAATTGAATTATTAAAGGAAGAAAAAGTTGATTTTGATTTTGATGGGGAAATGCAGCCAGATGTAGCGTTAAACCCTATATACCAAGAAATATATCCATTTTCAAAAATAGTTGGAAACGCAAATATTTTAATAATGCCTGCATTACATAGCGCTGCCATATCTACAAAGTTAATGAAAGTGTTTGGTGGTGGAAAATTAATTGGCCCGTTATTGATTGGATTAGGTTTGCCTATCGAAGTTGCTCCACTTAGGGCTAGCACTTCAGAAATTTTAAATTTAGCATCCATAGCCTCGTATTCATCAGATGTAATAGACTATTCTGATTAAAGTTTTGTACGACTTAATTCTGTGGCAAGATAAATTGAAGGTATTACTTCTTCTACGTCATAAATTTTATTTGCTTCATTAATCACTTCTTTTTTTTCTTCTTCGTCCATTGATATACCAAAAATATAAATATTTTTATTGACGGTTTCCAACGTATAATTTCTTGCTTTAGTTTTTTTATTAAAGATTAAAGCAGTTCTCAACTGACTAGTTATTAAAATATCTTTTGCCGTACCTTTAAAATTACTTTGACCTTTTATACTAATTGCATTTTTTACTGAACGTACACCTTTTGTTTCCCATGCCATTTTAGTAATTTTTATTTTTTCTTCAGGTTCATCTACTTTTCCTGATAAAAAAATTCTACCGTCAAGTATTTCTGACTGAATGGATATAAAATATTTTTTATCAGTTAGTGCTAACCTTGCAGAAAGGTTTTTTTGCATGATTGTGTCATCAATTTGCATACCTATAGTTCTTGGATCAAAAGTAATATTAACACCAGTGCCAAATTTAGTAGCAGTAGAACACGATGAAAGAAAAAATATTAATATTAAACTAAAAATTTTTTTCATCTTTTATCCTTAAACATAAATCATAAACCTTTTTTTTATTAACATTTTCTGTTTCCAAAATTAGATCAACTGTATCTTTTAAACTATAATTTTTTAAATATTTCTTAATCTTATTCACAATTTTTTCTTCGTCAAATTTTTTAGCTTTATTTTTATTTTCTGAAATGACCACTGTTAATTCACCTTTAATGTTATTTTTAAATATTTTTAATTCATCTATTTTATCTCGAATGAATGCTTCATGAATTTTTGATATTTCTTTAGCGATAAGTATCTTTCTCCCCGAATAAAATTTTTTGAAACTTTTTATATAAAAGTTTATTTTTTTTGATGGTACAAAAAAAATTTGAGTAAATTCTTTTTTTGAAATAGAGGTTAAAACTTTTTCTAATTCATTTTCAGTTTTGGGTAAAAATCCATAAAATAAAAACTTGTCACTAAAACCTGAAACACTCAAAGCAGCGGTTATTGAAGAAACGCCTGGTATTGGGGTTACCTTTATCGAGTTTTCTGTGCATTCATTAACTAATAATCTTCCCGGATCTGATAATAATGGTGTTCCTGCGTCAGAAATAAGTGACAAAATTTTGCCTTCATTAAAATATTCAATGATTTTTGTAAGTTGCTTTTTTTCATTGAACTTATGATAAGAAATTAATTTTTTTTTAATTTTATAATGACTTAATAATTTTATTGATCTTCTTGTGTCTTCACAAAGTATTATATCTGAATGCTTTAAAACTTCTAATGCTCTTAATGTGATATCGTCAAGATTTCCAATGGGCGTTGAAACAATGTATAAGTGATTTGAAAGTAAATGCATTATGAAAAAAAAAATTTTTTTATTAATATTTTATATACTATTTATATTTAATTCTAATCTATTAAGTGATGAAAATAATAAGACACTTAAAGTTGGTCTGCTGGCTCCTCTTTCTGGTCCTTATGCTGAGATAGGTAATTCATTAATGTATTCACTACAATTAGCCCTTGAAGAAATAAATGATAAAAATGTTATTATTGTTCCAAAGGACTCTGGCTTTAATGACGAAGAAAAAATTAATTCAGCTATAAATGAACTAAGATTAACTGGAGTTAAAGTAATAATTGGTCCGACGACATATGAGGAATTTGACCAGGCTAAAAAGCACGGTGATTTAATATTTATTTCGCCATCGAATATTAACCCTGAATTTACTAAAAATATAATTAGCATTGGAATAAGTTTAGAGTCTCAGCTCATTGCGTTATTAAAATTTATAAAAAAGCAAGAAAAAACAAAAACAATCATAATGTATCCAGAAAACGAATATATCGAAATAATTGAAAAAAAATTAGAGAAATTAAATTTAAAAAATGTAAAAAAATTCAAATATAGCTCAAACCCTGAAATTCTCACAGGTGAAATTGAGACTTTAACAAATTACAATCAAAGAAAAAAAAATTTAAAATTAAGAAAAAAATTGTATGAAGATAAAGATGATGAACAATCGAAGAGGGAACTTAAAAAATTAGAACAATTGTACACTTTAGGAACTGTTAACTTTGATTCTGTAATTATAATAGATTTTGGTAATAATCTAAAAAGTGTTTTAACATCGCTTGTTTACACAGATGTCAATCAAGAAGATGTTTTGTTTACAACAATTAATCAATGGTTTGATGAAAGCATATTTTATGAAAATACAATAAAAAATTTATACTATCCATCAGTCGATTATAAAGAATATAAAAAATATAATAATAAATATTATGAAAGATTTAAAATATATCCTAACGAAATAACTATTTTAGCTTACGATGCTTTAGGATTAATCTATTTTGCTTGGAAAAAAAATGACGAAATAAATTCGATTAATGATTTTTCATTTAAAAATAAAATTGAAGGTAAAATTGGAACATTTAGCTTAAAGGATGGTAAAGTAGTTCAAGAATTAAATATTTACAAAACTGAAAACAAAAAGTTCATTAAATTTTAATTTTTTTTCTTAATTTTTGGAAAGCAATAAATCTGTGATCCATTTTAATTTTTGTTAACTTAGACATCTGACCAAACGTTGTCTTGCTTTTAAAAGGAATGAAGATGGGATCAAATCCAAAGCCTTTCTTTCCAATTATTTTTGTTGAAATATTACCTCTGAGTCTTCCCTCTACAGAAATTATTTTTTTTTTATTTTTGTAAGAGAGGCTACAAACAAATGTGGCTTTTCTGTTTTTCATTTTTTTCATTTTTTTTAATATAAATTTCATTGCTTGAGTAAAACTTCCATATTTTTTAGCTAATCGAGCAGAATAAATTCCTGGTCTATTTTTTAAAGCTTGAATACATAATCCTGAGTCATCTGATATAACTGGACAATCAACAAACTTTGAAAAAAAATTAACCTTAAGTCTGGAATTTGAAATAAATGATTTTCCAGTTTCTCTTGGGCTTTTAATATTAAGCGAAAAAGGCGATATTTTTTTATATTTTTTTGGCAATAAATAAGCAATTTCTTTAAATTTACCTTTATTGTGAGTTCCAATTAAAATTTTTTTCATATTAAGTCTAGTAATTTAATAAGTACTTACTATATAGCAAGTTAAATGAGTGAAAGTAAAAACGAAGAAAATAATAAAACACGAGAAAATACTGAGGCAGACAGTGATGATGCTGTAAAAACCTCTGATAACAATAAAAAAGAAGAAGAAATTAAAGATCTATCTCTTGAAGAAAAACTAAAAATATCTGAAGACAAATTATTAAGATCGCTAGCTGAAATTGAAAATCAAAGAAGAAGGTTTGAAAAGGAAATTAAAGATGCATTTGACTTTGGTTCATTTAATTTTGCTAAAGAAAGTTTAGCTATCCTTGATAACTTACAAAGAGCAAAAGAAGCAATAAAAAATGATGAACAATTAAAAGTGAATAAAGATTTAGATAGATTTTTAGAAAATATTATAATTATTGAAAAAGATTTAGTTTCAATTTTCGAGAAAAATGGAATTAAGAAGATTGATGCTCAAAACAATAAATTTGATCCAAATATTCATCAAGCAATGTCAGAAATTGAAGACGAAAAAGCAGAAGCAGGAACGGTACTACAAGAAATACAAGCAGGTTATATGATAGGTGGTAGGTTGTTAAGACCAGCTTTGGTAAGTGTATCAAAGAAAAAAACTTCTGAAAATCAAGAAAACACAGAAAAAAAAGAGGAAAAATAGACTTGTAGAAGAGGAAACAACACCCATATAGATCATCATAGGAAACAAATTAATGACAAAAGTAATAGGAATAGATTTAGGAACAACAAACTCATGTGTTGCCATTATGGATGGTTCACAAGCGAAAGTCTTAGAAAATGCTGAAGGAGCTAGAACCACACCTTCTGTTGTCGCCTTTTTAGAAAATGAAGAAAAGCTTGTTGGTCAACCAGCTAAAAGACAAGCTGTAACTAACGCTCAAGATACAATATTTGCTTCTAAAAGATTAATAGGTAGATCGTTTGAAGATAACACTGTCAAAAAAGATATTAATAAAGTCCCATTTAAAATAGTTAAATCGGATAATGGTGAAGCCTGGGTAGAAGGAAAAGGTAAAAAATATTCTCCATCTCAAATTTCTGCTTTTGTTTTACAGAAAATGAAAGAGACAGCTGAGAAGTATTTAGGACAAGCTGTTACAAAAGCTGTAATTACAGTTCCAGCTTATTTTAATGATGCTCAAAGACAAGCAACAAAAGATGCTGGAAAAATAGCTGGCCTCGAAGTTTTAAGAATTATTAATGAACCAACTGCTGCCGCTCTTGCTTACGGACTTGATAAAAAGAAAGGCCAAAAAATTGCGGTGTATGATTTAGGCGGTGGTACATTTGATGTTTCAATTCTTGAAATTGGAGACGGTGTATTTGAAGTTAAATCAACTAATGGTGATACATTTCTTGGTGGTGAAGATTTTGATGATACAATTGTAAATTATCTAATTGATGAATTTAAAAAAGATAATGGTATTGATTTAAGAAACGATAAATTAGCCCTTCAAAGATTAAAAGAGGCAGCTGAAAAAGCTAAAATTGAACTTTCGTCTGCAGCTCAGACAGAAATAAATCTTCCATTTATAACTGCGGACAAAACAGGGCCTAAACATGTTAACTTAAAATTTACAAGAGCAAAATTGGAAGCCTTGGTTTCTAATTTAATTGAAAAAACTTTAGAACCTTGTAAAATTGCTTTAAAGGACTCTGGTTTCTCTGCTGCTGAAATTAATGAAGTGGTTCTAGTTGGTGGAATGACTAGAATGCCAAAAATAATTGAAACAGTAAAAAATTTCTTCGGTAAAGAACCTAACAAAAGTGTAAACCCTGATGAAGTTGTTGCAATGGGTGCAGCAATTCAAGGTGGAGTGTTACAAGGAGACGTTAAAGATGTGTTGTTATTAGATGTAACGCCATTATCTCTCGGTATTGAAACTCTTGGTGGCGTATCAACAAAATTGATTGAAAAAAATACAACTATTCCAACTAAGAAAAGTCAGGTGTTCTCGACGGCAGAGGATAATCAACCTGCAGTTTCTATAAGAGTTCTTCAAGGAGAAAGGGAAATGGCGGCAGATAATAAAATTTTAGGTAATTTCGAATTAGTGGGTATTCCCCCAGCAGCAAGAGGAACTCCACAAATAGAAGTGACATTTGATATTGATGCTAACGGTATTGTTAATGTATCAGCAAAAGATAAAGGAACAGGTAAAGAACAGAAGATTCAAATTCAAGCTTCAGGCGGATTATCTGAGGAAGAAATTAACAAAATGGTTAAAGAAGCTGAAGCTAATAAAGAAGCTGACAAAAAGAAAAGAGAGTCAGTTGATGCTAGAAACCAAGCTGATAGCTTAGTTTTTTCAACCGAAAAAAGTTTAAAGGAACATGGAGATAAAATTTCTGCTGAAGAAAAAAAAGCTATTGAAGACGGTATTGCTGAACTTAAAAAATCTTTAGAAGGAAGTGATGTTGAAGATATTAAAAAGAAAACACAAAATTTAATTCAAGTTTCTATGAAGTTAGGTGAGGCAGTTTATAAGAGCCAACAAAAACCTGGCACTGATAAAACTGATAATACAAAAGAAGCCAAACCTAATGACAAAGAAAATGTAGTTGATGCTGATTTTGAAGATGTAAAAGACGTAAAAGAAGAAGACAAAGAAAAAAGCGCCTAAGAAAATAAAGGAGACGTCCTGTGGCTAAAAGAGATTGTTATGATGTCTTAGGTGTACCAAGATCTGCATCTAAAGACGACATTAAGAAAGCTTACCGTAAACTCGCTCTCAAATATCATCCAGATAAAACTAAAGGTGACAAAGCTTCTGAAGAAAAGTTTAAAGAAGCAAGCGAAGCCTACCATATTCTCTCAGATGAAAAGAGAAAAACAAACTATGATCAATTCGGTCATGCAGCTTTTGAAGGAGCTGGAGGTGGGGGACAAGGTTTTGGAGGATTTGATACTTCTTCTTTTTCAGATATTTTTGAAGATTTTTTTAGCGACTTTGGTGGGGGCAGTTCTTCAAAAAGATCTAGTGACAGAGGAAATGACCTTAGATATGACGTTGGTATTAACTTAGAAGAAGCATATAAGGGAACGCAAAAGAATGTTAGGTACACTACTTACAAATCTTGTTCGTCCTGCTCTGGAAGCGGAGCTGCTAAGGGATCTAAACCAGTAAGATGTGATTACTGTTCTGGAAGAGGCAAAGTTAGAACAAATCAGGGATTCTTCACAGTTCAACAAACATGTCCTCAGTGTAGTGGTTACGGTGAGATGATTGGATCTCCATGTAATAATTGCAATGGAAATGGCAAAGTTCAAGCTAACGAAAATGTTACTGTAAAAATTCCTAAGGGTGTTGATGATGGCACAAGAATAAGAGTATCAGGCAAAGGAGAAGCTGGTTCTAAAGGAGGTTCAAGTGGAGACTTATATTTATTTGTTTCAATTGATAATCACGATATTTTTAAAAGGGCTGAAGAAAATTTATACTACGAATTACCTATTTCATTTACTGATGCTACGCTCGGTTCTACAGTAGAAGTACCTTCAATAGATGGCGGTAAATCTAAAATTAAAATACCTGCTGGCACTCAACACGGTAAGCAGTTTAGGCTTAAAGGCAAAGGAATGCCTTTTTTAAGAAAAAATGTATTTGGTGATCTATACATAAGGATTAATACACAAATTCCAACTTCCTTATCCAAAAGACAAAAAGAAATTCTTGAAGAGTTTAATGAAATTGAGAGCAATAAACCTGATCCAGTTATCAAAAGCTTTTTTGAGAAGGCTAAAAAGTTTTGGAAAAATTCATAATCTAAATGAGCACTGATCAAATTATGTCTGCAATTTTTTTAATTGCAGTGTTAATTTTAATTTTACCCAGTTTTCTATCAACAAATTATAAATTAAAAGAATTTTTAAGAAATTTATCTATTTGGGCTATAATTACATTAGTTATTATTGTAATCATTTATTTTATTAGTTTATGAG
>Ga0209632_10005313_pt1 | contig 11184 bp, 10 predicted proteins | sample COG_10_FD_184754 | JGI IMG/M metagenome (GOLD analysis project Ga0209632, IMG submission 184754) | Pelagic Microbial community sample from North Sea - COGITO 998_met_10 (SPAdes) (version 2) | ecosystem: Environmental > Aquatic > Marine > Neritic zone/Coastal water | place: Helgoland, sampling...
CTCGGCTCCCTGGGCTTGCGTCATCATCGGCGAGGGTCGCGAAGCCCGCGTTGAGCCGCTACCGGAGCGGGCCGCAGCTATCGCGATGATGCAGATCCTGCGCGGTGCCGGTCGCAGCTATCGCGAAATAGCGCACCATGTTTCTGCTCGCTATCATTTGCCAACTTCCCACATGGCAGTTAAGCGAGCATTAGATGGCAGAGGAAAACCCGTACAAAGAATTTCTGCTGCGCTACCGGAATGATCCGGTCGCGTTTGTAGAGCACGTTCTAAAAGTTAAGCCGCAAGACTGGCAGGCTGAAATGCTGCGAGCCGTGTGCGATGGCGAGCGAAAAGTCAGCATCAGGTCCGGTCATGGGGTGGGTAAATCGACCGCAGCAAGCTGGGTGATGCTCTGGTATCTGATCACCCGATACCCCGTCAAGATTGTTGTAACGGCGCCGACATCGGCGCAGCTATTCGACGCGCTGTTCGCCGAAGTTAAGCGCTGGATTAACGAGCTACCGCTCGCCCTAAAAGAAATCCTTGATATCAAATCCGATCGGGTAAGCCACAAAGCGGCGCCCTCTGAGGCCTTTATCAGTTGTCGAACGAGCCGCGCAGAGACGCCAGAGGCGCTCCAGGGCGTTCACTCAGATAATGTGCTGTTGATCTGCGATGAGGCGTCTGGCATCCCAGAGGCGGTATTTGAGGCTGCCGCGGGCTCTATGAGCGGAGCCCACGCCTGTACCATCTTGCTGGGCAACCCAACTCGATCAAGCGGCTTTTTCTTTGACACGCATCATCGTCAGGCTGCGGAATGGTGGACCCGGAAGGTGAGCTGCGTTGATTCCAATTTAGTCTCGACAGAATACGTTGACGAGATGAAGGTGCGGTACGGGGAAGAGAGCAACGCCTATCGGGTTCGTGTCCTGGGCGACTTCCCGGCAAGAGATGATGACACCGTTATTCCCTTAGAGCTCGTTGAGAGCGCCCAGAGGCGCGACGTTGAAGTGACAGAGGATGAGCCGATTATCTGGGGATTGGACGTGGCACGGTTCGGTAGTGCGGCTAGCGTGTTGTGTAAGCGGCAAGGTAGAAAAATTCTCGCGATGCAGACTTGGCGAGGGCTGGACCTGATGCAATTAACGGGGGCGGTGGTGAGTGAGTTTGAGAGCTGTCTGCCCCGGCAGCAGCCCGCAACGATATGCGTGGACTCGATCGGCGTGGGTGGTGGGGTATGTGATCGTCTGAGAGAGCTGCAATTGCCCGCTGTGGGCGTTAATACCGCTGAGAGCCCATCGCTCCGGGGAACCTACTTAAACCTGCGAGCGGAGCTGTGGTACAAGCTCAAGGCCTGGTTAGAAGCCCGGGACGTGAGTCTGCCGATGGATGACAACTTGCTGGCTGAGCTGGTCGCCATCAAGTACAAATTCACCAGCTCAGGCAAGCTGCAAATCGAAAGCAAGGCTGAGATGAGCAAGCGAGGTCTGGCGAGCCCTGACCGGGCGGATGCTGTTTGCCTGACTTTTGCCGTGGAGGCCGCGACGGTCATTCATGGGGGCGCGATGTCTTCCAATTGGAATAAGCCGATCAGACGGAATCTATCGATGGTCTAGGGGTTATGCATCAAGTTTTGGCGGGTAAAAATAGATATACCCCAAAATTTGCGTGGTGCATATGCAGCCTTACAAAAACGGTCCCCAGGGTCATCGAGACGCGGCTTCGGCAATCGAAGCAATGATGACGCCAAAGAAAAAAGCCAAGCCAGCTAAGAAGCCATCGAAGTAGATGGCAGGACTGCTTTCCAGTGCCGCTAAGGCTGGCGTAAAAGCTAATGCAACAAATGCTGGGCTGCTATCGCCAGGTATTCGAGCGTTTCATGGATCTCCCCATGACTTTGATCGTTTTAGTACGGACGCTATCGGCACCGGAGAAGGTGCTCAGGCTTATGGCCGTGGTTTGTACTTTGCTGAAAATGAGAACGTTGCTAAAGGTTATCGAGACCAGCTAAAGGGAAACATCATAACCAGAGATGATGGCGTTAAGCTCCCGTATGGTAAGCATGTCAGCGAAATAGAAACAGCTATAAAAAATAAATTCCCGAGATTAGCCCCTGACAACGTGAGGATGACGGCCAAGTCAGTAGTAAACGATAATTTGGTGCCAGCAGACGTTGAGGGAATGGGTGTTTTTGATAGCACAGGGTACAAGGCTGAAGACATTTATCTAGAAGGGATAAGGGCAAACAAAGGCGCAAGAGCGTCAAAAGGCCGCATGTACGAAGTCAACATTAAAGCAAAACCCGATGAGCTTTTAGATTGGGATGCCTTGCTTGATGAGCAGCCCTCAGCGGTGCTGGACAAATTGCAACAAACAGATTGGTGGGAATACGCCGAAGAGGGTGCCTATGACCGCGCTGGTGCTAGAGGAGATAATCCTACCGGCGGTGATTTACTTAGGTGGCTAGAAGAGGATGGTCCTGAAGAAGCTGCTTTGGTTTTGGAGCAGGCTGGAGTAAAAGGCATTAAGTATGCCGACGCTAACACTCGACATAAATCAAAAGACAAACAATCGTCTAATTATGTTGTTTTAAATCCAAACATAATTGAAATCTCAAAAAAGTACGGCGTCACCATACCAGTCGCGGCAGCGATGCTGTCGCAAACTGAAGAAGCTGAAGCTGGGTTTCTTACAACGCCGGCTAACCTAATTCGTATTGGCATGCTCAAGCCGCAGAGCGCGCAGAACCCTAGCGCCGTCAAGTCGGCAATGACCAAGTACGACAAAGCGATGCGCGACAATAAAGCATTCCGCTTTCGAGAAAAGTTGCGAGCTGACGTAGAAAACCAAACGCAATCTATCGATATCGGCGAGCGCAATATCCTTGATATTGCTGACTTGGTCGGCAAGGTGGGTGTCCCAGTTGCCGGCGATACAAGCGTTACTGGCAAGATATTAGAAACTATTGGCGGCCTAAATTTAGATTCGCCAGTAGGCGTTGAGGGCGGTAGCAACTTTGGTTTGCGTTACAAGCCGCGAGGTTTTGGCTGGGCATCAATGCAAGATGCAGCAAAGAAAAAGCAAAACAATTTTCAGCTCGCTGCCGACGAGACCGGTATGCAGCCAGTTGGGATTTTTAATGCAATGGGTAGAGATTCTGTGGCCTTTAGCACGCCGCCTGCGGAAACTATGTTGCAGCAAGCTCTTGCGTTGCCGATTAAGAAAAGCGATATAAAAGCGTTCGACGATGAGCTCAAAAAATTGCGCCCAAATTGGGTTGGCCTGAATCACCCTGGCGCGATGGATCAAATAATGGGCCGCGGTGACTATCCGCAAAAAGGCGCAGGCAAGCTAAGGTCTGCGTTTGTCGAAGAAATGTCAAAAGCTCGGCATCGTGACGTTGGCTTCCCTATTAAAGAAGATGTGTATTCTGAAATTTTACAACCAGAAATAGCTGACTTACCGATCGGCAGTTCAGGGTTTAGCATGTTCGATGCACAGCCTGAAGCAAGTCTTATTAGCGGATCTCCGCACCAGTCTTACGACACAGTTATCCCAGGCAATTACATTGGCGGACTCGATCAGAGCGTGCCTGCCCGCGTTATGTTCCCCAAGACGTTTGCCGATTTAGATCAAAGAACCAACAAAGCTGGTGAGCTATTCACTGAATCGCAAAAGACCGGATCGCTTGTTATGAACCCAAAGCTCTACGAGGTCTTTGATGACCAATGGGCAGACAGCGTTTACAAGTATCAAAAAGAGCAGGGCAAGAAACAAAGAGGCGCCGCAAACCCCGCAGCGCTCGCAGCTACCGCTGCAACCGGCGCCGGCTTATTAGGCGCAGGCCAAGTCGAAGGCGGCGTTGATAAAATCGCTGGCATAGCAGACGCAGCGGCTAACGCTGCATCAGGCATGGTCGCACCAATCCTATCGGCACCTGGTGCTGTCGCGAGATACCTTGGTGATCGTTATGTGCCAGGCGTGGATTTCTCAGCAGAGGACATCGCTCGCGAGCGGCAAAACACAGAGCAATTTTTCGACTACCAACCCAGAACGGAACTCGGTCAGCAATATAGCGACCAGGGCATGCAAGCCCTTGGCGGTTTGTTGGCGCCGGTTGTAGACGCTTCACAAGGCAGCAACATCATCGACTTGCTGAAGAGCGGCTACAACAGGATGGGCAAGAAAGAAAAAGAGCTTACTAAAGCATTACTGGATATGAGCCCAATATGAGCGAATATAGCAACGAGCAGGTCACTGAAGAATTCGTTAGTGAAGAATCGATTGGTGAGGACGAGATCCAATCTATCGTTACTGAGTCTATCGAAGACGCTGTTGATTTTATCGACAACACGATCAGCCCAGCACGCGCGGAAGCCGCCGAATATTACAACGGCGAGCCATTCGGCAATGAGCAAGAAGGCCGATCAACTGCAATGACGATGGACGTGCGGGATACCGTACAAGCCATGCTGCCGTCACTCGTTCGCATCTTCTGTGCGAGCGATCACGTTGTCGAGTACGCCCCGCAAGGCCCAGAAGATTTGGCTCTCGCAAGCCAGGCGACGGACTACGCCAATTACATTTTGAATCAAGACCAAGACCAATCGTATATCGAGATCTTGTATGCGGTATTCAAAGACGCGCTCGTCAAAGGCAGTGGCTTTTTAAAATACTACTGGGACGAGAGTGAAGAAGTACAAACCTATAAATTATCAGGACTCGACGAGCAAGCGCTCGCTGCACTTAACAGCGACCCTAACGTTGATGTCACATCATTAGAAACCGCGAGCACCGATACATTCGATTCGCCCGATGGCCAGCAAGAGCAACTTTTCACCGTTAGCGTGACCCACAGGCGCGCAAGCGGGAAAGTAAAAGTAGCGGCGGTGCCTCCCGAAGAGATCCTTGTCAGTCGCCACGCTCGCTCCTTTGCTGATGCGGATCTTATCGCGCACCGCCGCTACGCTACCGTCAGCGAGCTCGTTGGGATGGGTTACGAGTTTGACGATATTATCGACTTCGCAACTGAGGATGAAGATTTCGATTTGTTCAACGTAGAGGCGCGGGAGCGGCAGTTAAGCCAGGAGTCTCGCAACTACGCTGACCCAACCCGCAGAAGGGTGCTCTATGTAGAGGCGTACATGAGAATCGACATGGACGGCGACGGCATTGGTGAGCTTCGCAAGATTTGTTGCGCCGGCCCCGTTTATGAAATTCTTCGAAACGACCCTTGCGACGATATTCCTTTCAGCCATTTCTGCCCGGACCCAGAGCCCCACGCATTCTTTGGAATGTCGATTGCAGACTTGACGATGGACATACAGCGCATTAAGTCGGCTGTACTGCGCGCATCACTTGATAGCCTAGCAATGTCTACGCACCCGCGGGTGGGTGTTGTAGAAGGTCAGGCAAGCCTTGAAGACGTGATGAACGTAGAGGCTGGTGGCATTATTCGTATGCGACAGCCCGGTGCTGTTATCCCATTCAACTTGCCTTACGTTGGGGGAGACGCATTTCCGATGATGGGTTATCTCGATGAGATGCGAGAGAACAGAACGGGCATAAGCCGCGCAGCAGACGGCTTAGCGCCCGAAGCTTTGCAAAGCTCGACATTGATGGCTGTTAATCAAACGATCCAGGCAGCGCAGCAACGAACAGAAATGATCGCCAGGCTGTTTGCTGAGAACGGCATGTCGCGACTTTTTAGGGGCATCTTAAAGCTGATCGTCGCGCACCAAGATCGTCCGCGGATGATTCGACTGCGCAATGAATTTGTGCAGATGGCGCCCGACGTTTGGAACGCAAATATGGATGTTGTTGCCAACGTCAGCCTGGGCAAAGGCGGCGACCAAGAGCGCCTGATGATGCTTCAGCAAATCGCGCAGAAGCAAGAGCAGTTGTTGCAGCAGCTCGGCCCGGACAATCCGATCGTTAACGCGCAAAACTATTACGCAACCATGACTCAGATGCTTGAGCTAGCAGGCTTTAAGGATATCAATCGTTTCTTCACTGACCCCTCTAAATATCAGCCACAAGAAAAGCCAGAGCAGCCAGATCCAAACGCTGCGCTCATCCAAGTCCAGATGCAATCGATCCAGGCTGATATACAGAAGAAGCAAGCGGAGCTAGAGCTTGAGCGTGAAAAGATGATGCGCGAAGACGATCGGCGCCGCGATAAAGACGAGGCAGACATCGCCTTGCGGGCAGCAGAGATCGCGGCCAGGTTCGGCGCGCAAGTCGATACAGCAGCAATCAGAGCCGGTTCTGATCGGGATCGGGAAGCAATCCGACAACTAACGAGCGTGAGCAATGGCCAAAACGGAGCACCAGTATCTTGAGAACATCCAGCGAATGTTTTCTGAACCAGATTTTCAGGAAATGTGTGATCGGGTGAAGTACGAAATTTTTGAAGCGTGGCAGCGTGAACGAAAGCCCGAGGCTCGGGAAAGACTTCACGCAAAATTGGAAGCGATGGACCAACTGGTAAACAGCATGCGTGCTAGTGCCGACTCGATCGCTTTCGAAAAAAATAGGAGCACAAGTTTATGAGTGATAAAATGTATGATGCGGAAAATCCCACAAGTGGGCTTTTTCAAGCGCAAGACGCAATCTTGGATATGCTGACCTCCGATGAGGATAAGTCAGAAGAGATCGAAGAAGGCGTTGATGAGTCCGATGAGGGCGAGGTTGAGTTAGAAGATGAGTATGAGGATTCCGATGAGGAACTCGACTCAGAAGAAGACGATGCCGATCTGGATGATGATGAATACGAGTCAGATGAGGAAGAGCCAGCAGCCGATACTTTTACCGTTAAGGTTAACGGAGAAGAAGTTGAGGTTCAGCTAGACGAACTTAAAAACGGCTACTCACGTCAAGCAGACTACACAAAGAAGAGTCAAGCACTCTCGGCAGAACGAAATAGTTTTGAGCAAGACCGAGATGCGGTACTCCTCGAGCGACAGCAATATGCGCAACTCCTTAGCGCACTGCAAATACAATTGAACACCAGTGATGAGCCGGCGCCTGATTTTGATCGTCTTTATAACGAAGACCCGATTGAAGCAACCCGCTTAGAGCGAGAGTGGAATAAACGACAGTTTGCCAAGCAGGAACGCGCGGAGGCGATTCAGTTGGAGCAGCAGCGGGTAGCGCAAGCGAACCAACAGTATCAAACGCAAGCTATGCAGCAAGTGCTCGCAGAAGAGGTCCACAAGTTGCCAGACGTGATTCCCGAATGGAGGGATGAGCAAAGGGCAGCAACAGAACGAGAAGAGCTTCGCGCTTATCTAATAGATAACGGCGTTGCAGAAGAAGAGCTTCAATCACTTGTTCGCGCCAATCACATTAAGGTACTTCGTAAAGCAATGCTGTACGACAAGGGCCAGAGTCGGATCAAGAAGGCTGCCAAAAAGGGCAACCGATCTGCAACTGTTAAGCCTGGTTCTCAGCAAGGCCAAGTGAAGCCTAGTTCAAAGAAAATGAAAAGCGCTCGTCAACGTCTTGCAAAAAGCGGCCGTCTGGATGATGCAGCCGGCTTACTAGAATCTCTTATTTAAGGCATTACCATGACTATCGTAACAAACACTTTTACTCGATACGCCGCCAAAGGCATTCGAGAAGACCTGTCTAATATTATTTTTAATATTAGTCCTCAGACCACTCCGTTCATTTCGAACATGACCAAGAAGAAGACGGTAAAGAATACCTTCTTCGAGTGGCAGACGGACTCTCTCGCAGCACCCGCAGCCAACCACCAGCTCGATGGCGATGACCTGTCTAGCTTTGCAGCAATTACGCCTACGATTCGTTTGGGCAACTACACGCAGATCTCGCGCAAAGATTTTATCATTGCCGATAACCTGGGTGGCGCGATCGATTTGGCTGGGCGTAGATCTTCTATTGCTTACCAACTCGCCAAAAAGGGCGATGAGCTGAAGCGGGACATGGAGCACAACCTTTGCGGTTTGCATCACGCGGCTAACGGTGGCAGCGCGACCGTCGCGCGTAAAACTGCTCCTTTAACTTCCTGGTTAACCTCTAACACTGACAATGGAGCAGGCGGTGCTGATCCAACTTTGTCAGGCGGTGTGGTAAACGCAGGCCCAACTAACGGAACTCAGCGAGCTTTCACTGAGCCGATGTTGAAGGGCGTTGTTCAATCAATGTACACGAATGGAGGTGATCCTAAATTCTTGATGGTCGGCCCTCACGTTAAGACTGTTGTTTCTGGCTTCGCCGGTATTGCAGCACAGCGTTACCAGGCTCCTGATGGTCCTACTACGATCATTGGTGCCGCTGACGTTTATGTGAGTGACTTCGGTTCCATCTCGGTGGTCCCGAATCGTTTCAGCAGAGACCGTGACGCTTACGTCATCGATCCAGACATGGTTGAGATGGCAACGCTTCGTCCGATTCAGAGTGAAGAACTTGCGAAGACGGGCGATGCGACCAAGTACATGTTGCTTGCTGAGTACGGCCTCCAGGTGAATAACGAAGCCGGTTTGGGCGTTATTAGAGACCTAAGCACGTCATAAGGACTGACCAATGGAAGATATTCGTAATCTATCGTTTGACCGGGAAGCAAAGATAAAAACTGATTTTATCTACGAGACCGGCGACAGCTTAAAAGATGACTCGATCGTCATTGCAACTTCGCAAGACGTGACAGCCATTATTGAAGCAAACAAGCGGGCGGCTAACGCCGTGGACAAGCACCAGCGATATGGTGAGTGGTCTAAGGTTGCGAGTATCCCCATGTCTGTCTACCACGATTTGAAACAGCAGGGCATCGCTGATGACCCTGCTCGTTTTAAGCGCTGGCTGAATGACGGCGACAACAAATACTTTAGGACTAGGGGAGGCACTGTTTAGTGGCCTTAACTACCTACGCAGAATTAAAATCAAGCATTGCGGATTGGCTTAATCGCGATGACTTGACCTCAGCAATTCCAGATTTTATCAGCCTGGCGGAAGCAGAATTTCAGCGCAGCATCCGGCACCGCTACATGATTAAAAGAAGTCGAGCGACGATCGATTCGCGTTTCAGTGCTACGCCTGCCGACTGGATGCAGAGCGTGCAATTGATTTTGGAAACTGATCCGGTCGAGCCGCTGACTTACGTCACAAACGAGTACCTCAACAGCCTGCGAGCCAGCTCAAGCGCGACAGGCCGACCAAGATTTTATACTCATGTTGGAACTGAGATTGAAGTCTTCCCAGCGCCCGACAACACCAGCACCGGCTACACCGCAGAGCTCGTTTACTACGCGAAGGTGCCGGTACTTAGCGACAGTAATACCACCAACTGGCTTTTGTCTCTCTCACCCGACATCTACCTGTATGGCGCCCTGTTGCAATCGGCTCCCTATCTGCGCGATGACGAGCGCATCGGCGTTTGGGGCAGTTTGTACCAAAAGAAAGTAGAAGACATGCACGTCAGTGATCAACGAACACGCGGGCAAACGTCCGTTCAAATGCGCACGCGCGCACTTCAATAGGATCTAAAAATGGCCTTTACAGATTATTTAGAAAACAAACTGCTGGCGCACACCTTTAGCAATACCGCGTACACGTCACCCTCGACGGTTTACGTTGCGCTTTACACTGTAGCGCCCACGGACTCGACTACAGGCACAGAGGTCACGGGCGGCGGCTACGTGCGGCAGTCAGCGAGCTTGACAACAACCGCTAGCGATACAACGAACGCATCCGCCATCGAGTGGCCAACCGCCACAGCCGATTATGGAACCGTGGTTGCGGTAGCAGTCTTAGACGCAAGTAGCAGCGGCAACATGCTGGCATTCGCAGCGCTAGACACCAACAAAACAATTTCGACCGGGGACGTATTTCGTATCCCGACTGGCGATTTGGATATCGCGCTTAACTAATGAGTGACCCAGGAGGATTTGGTTATGGCACTTGGGGCGCAGGAAGATGGGGCGAACTCATCCAAAATGGCGCCGCATCAACATCAGCCACAAGCTCGTTTTCCGCGAGTGCAGGCGTTCTTAAGGTCGGCTCGGCGACTATCTCGGCAAGCAGCGGATTCGCTGCTGCTGGACTTCGGGTTCGTGGATCGTCCGCTACTGTTGCGGCTCAATCGAACTCTCAAGCGGCTGGTCTACTCGTTGCGGTCGGAGCTGCAACTGCTGCGGCAGTATCTTCTTTCAGAGCAAGCGCGGGACAAGTTTATTACGGCGCTGCGACTATTGAAGCTAGCTCTGATGTTAGTGCTAATGGCCGCCGCAAGTGGCGCACGGAGAGTGCTGCGGACAATACCTGGACCACTCAGTAAGGATTAAAAAATGGCATCTACCTACTCAAATTCCCTCCGCCTCGAGCTGATCACCACTGGCGAGGCTGCCGCGACTTGGGGCGACAAAACAAATGTTAACTTAACAAACATTGCGGCTGCGCTGGGCTACGCAACTCAGGATGGTTTTTCGAGTGATGCTGACTCGACCACCACGGTTGCCGATGGTGTTGCTGATCCAGCCCGCGCTATGTATTTCAAGGTCACTTCATCAGCGACGTTAACTGCGACTCGCACGCTGACCATTGCGCCTAACACCATCAGTCGTTTGATGTGGGTCGAGAACGCTACGACTGGCGGACAATCGATTGCAATCAGCCAGGGTACTGGCGCCAACGTCACGATTCTGAGCGGCAAGACAGCGATCATTTATTTGGATGGTGCAGGCTCTGGTGCCGCAGTTGTTGACGCGATGGCGGGTGTTGACTCGAATTTAGCAGACGACAGTGTGACTACAGCAAAGATAGCCAATGACGCAGTAACAGCGGCTAAATTAGCCTCTGATGCCGTAGTAACAGCTTCTATAGCTGATGATGCGGTAACTACAGCTAAAATAGCAGATGACGCTGTAGGAGCAGATCAGTTAGCAGCAAGTGCAGTAGTAACAGCTTCAATATCTGATGATGCAGTAACAGCGGCTAAGATATCTTCAGAGCCAATTACAGTGGGTATTACCTCTGTTGTTACGGCTAGTTCTCTCACTGCTACCGTCAACACGCACGTTTATGTTAGCGCAGCTACACAGACTATTACGCTCCCTGCGTCACCCACAATTGGACAAAGAGTCTTGATTACCGTGGGCAACTTTGCTGACACAGTGGTATCGCGAAACGGCAGCAACATAATGAGCAGTGCGAGTGACTTCACTATGGATGCAGCATATCTCT
>Ga0209632_10005314_pt1 | contig 11181 bp, 12 predicted proteins | sample COG_10_FD_184754 | JGI IMG/M metagenome (GOLD analysis project Ga0209632, IMG submission 184754) | Pelagic Microbial community sample from North Sea - COGITO 998_met_10 (SPAdes) (version 2) | ecosystem: Environmental > Aquatic > Marine > Neritic zone/Coastal water | place: Helgoland, sampling...
ATGACAATATTACAACACTCAATCAAATGATTAGAGGTGTCACAGATAAATGTTACATCTGTGGAAAATCAGATCATTTTGCAATAAATTGTAAGAATCATAACATAAAAAAAGCAAAAATTCCTACAATAAATGTAAATGAAAAATGTGATTGCCCTACTTCTTTTTTTTCACCTCATAGAAGAGGGAAATGTTTATTGAATAAAATAATTTCATACTTTGACGACGAAGATGATAACATTGACAAACTTGTTATAAAGCAAGAAGAATACGGAGAGAAATTAAAGTTAGAAAATACAACAGAAGAACCTCTTAAAAGAGAAGTCATTTCGTGTTTTCGTTGTGGAAGAGAGGGTCATTATGCATCATCTTGTTATGCATCAAAACATATAAAAGGGTATTATTTAAAAAAAAAAGTTGAATAGATATCATTTATCAAAAAAAGGCCATCGACCGAAATCGAACCCAGGACCTCTCGCCTTCTGTATATTCAGGGACAGGGCACTGGACCACTAGGCAACATTGGCTCACACAACGCTAATAAATTTACACATATGAGATTAGAACTGGCTGAATTAAAATTTCGATTAATAGTTCTACAATAAATGAATCTAGAATTTAGTCGCCGGTAATGGAGACAAGCACAATTTGATATCTCCCATATTGGATCCAATGTCATATTTTACAATCAATGGTAAATCATTTTCTAAATAGATTTCAAGGTTTTGCGATAATGGAGTGCATTTGATAAAATTATTCAACGATTTTAACGGGAACTCACCACACATCACGACAGATGGATCCGGTTTTTTCCGAAATTTAATGGCATCAATTTTGTCTTCTAACACGGCAGAGTCTGGTTTTTGTTCTGTTCGAAAAATGCGAGATTTCGCGAATTGCCCTTCACATGAAAAAATCAAATCATCCCCAACAGATTCAATACGAATACGATCCGACAATCCAGTCAAATCACGAATGATCTTTTGGAATCCAGCACTTGGCATATGAATAATTGCAGTATAGCTTACTTCTGGTACTTCTAATTCATCTTCTTCTGGCTCGAAAAGACGTAACTTGTAATTGTTACATTGTTGGATTTTTCCGTTATCATATTGAAGTCCTAGATGCGATACACTGCCTTCGTGGTAATCTTCCTTGTCAATATACATCGAAAATAAATCGTCATTTGAAGTACTAGAAATCAACTTGAATAAATGTAAAGAATTCGCACAAATCACAATCTTATCTGGGACACATTCATGCTTTTCAAACTTTAATTTACAAGCAACCAATGTAGTATGGTTTTTATCGAAATTAATGATTTTCATTCCGTCTTTGTCAATGATCATTGTCACATCTGGTACTAAATCTTTCAACGCACTATATAAATTACGAATCGGTGCGATTTGTATGGTTTGCATCGTCAACATATTATTTTCGATATTCATGGTAAACAAAAGGTATGAGTTAGATGAAAAACTTCTATTTATATGTCTTTTTTATTTTAAATTATTCTCCTTCTATATAACATATGTTATCAATCTATACAAAAACCAATCAAAAACATTTCATAAATCGTGTTTCAAACACAAACCGTAACTATCATAAACATATTATCGACCATTATGAAAATCCACGAAATGTAGGTTCCTTCTCAAAAGATACACAGAATGTAGCAACCGGTCTAGTCGGTGCTCCTGCTTGTGGCGATGTTATGAAAATACAACTTCAAATTCAAAACAATACTATTATAGACGCAAAATTTAAAACATTCGGGTGTGGCTCTGCAATCGCATCCAGTTCATATGTTACAGAAATCGTAAAAGGGAAAACATTACAAGAAGCTCTATCTATCACAAATCAACAAATCGCCCAACATTTGAAACTCCCCCCTGTGAAATTGCATTGTTCTATGCTTGCAGAAGACGCAATTACGAACGCTATACAAAATTATCAGGATATATCCAAATGTAAAAAATAAAAATATTATCTTATATTATGAAATTGCATATATTACGAAAAATCGCGAAAGAATGGATAAAACAAATAGATAAAAATCCAGAAGAACGGATCGTCCATCCATTGAACCATATAAAATCGATTGATGGTATTGACTGTTATATCCGACTACATTTTGAATCGTCGAGTCACACTATAGAAACCACATATGTATCAAAATATAGTCTTCTAATGAAAATTACTCCCTATTTAGTAAACGATAGAAGCGATTCGCTTTTATGGAATTATTTCTTTTTTTGCAATAACGATGAAAACATTGTTATTAACAATGAGACAGATCTCGCCCATGCATTGAGAGCATACTCCAAAATGATTTCCAATTTACAATTTGATAGGTTGTCATGCTTTTTTTGTGCGCCAATGAATTATATGATTGAAACCGAGTTACGAAATGTTTTTTCGATATCAGATTCATTAACAGAAGCATGGGAAGAATGTTCCATATGTATGAATCATACATTGACGAAAACCTCATGTAATCATTTTGTCTGTGTACCATGTGCGGATAAATCATGCTATGTAACAGAAAAAACCTGCTGTCCTATATGCCGAAAAGAAAACGCTTTAGAATACATTCATATGGAAGCATAATTACGTCACATGATGATTTTTCCGATCTACCCCCAACATATACTATGGAACCATTTTTAACCAACCAGATTATTACTTATATGGGGAATAAACGAAAATTATTACCAACGATTCAAACTATCATACAGTCAATCCAAGAAAAAGAAGGAAAAACAAATCTTACGATTGGGGATGGATTCTCTGGTTCAGGTGTTGTATCACGTCTATTTAAGCAATATGCCTCTGTATTATATTCTAATGATATTGCCGATTATTCGTATATTCTGAATGGTTGTTACTTATCAAACCTGTCTTCTTCACAAATATCCACCCTAGAAAAACATATTAAAGACGCAAATGCAATGGCAGAATCTCATGCATCTGGAAATACATATTGTCCTTCTTTTGTTTCCGGTCATTGGTCTCCTTTAGAAGAAAATATTCAAAAAGCAGAGAGAGTATACTTTACATATGAAAATGGACGTCGTATTGATGCATACCGTCATTACATCGATTCTATTGCAGAACCTTATAAAACCCTTTTATTAGGACGTCTTCTTGTAGAAGTTTCTATACATAACAATACGAACGGCCAGTTTTCTGCATACTACAAAAAGTCTGAAAATATGGGTCATTATGGAGGGAAGCATGAAATCGACTTACAACGTATTGCAAAATCGATCGTATTAACGATGCCAATTTTACACCAGAAATCTAGCTGCAAAACCCATATTACCAAACAAGACACCACACTATGGGTGAAAAATATCAAAACCCCTCTAGATCTAATATATTATGATCCACCGTATAACAAACACCCGTATAGTATCTATTATTTCCTTTTAAATGTTGTAGCGAATTGGGACAAAACGGTCGAAATTCCCAATAGTAATCGGGGGCAACCGGTTGGTTGGCATCGATCTGCCTATAATAGCTTTAAGCACGCGGAAAAAGAGTTTGAAAATCTAATCAACCATACAAACGCCAAATATATTCTTATTTCATATAACAGTGGTGGTATTATTCCACTAGAAACAATGCGAAAGATTTTGGAAAACTATGGAGAGGTCACCACCATTCCAGTAGAACATAAAACCTATAATCGATTAAAAGGAATTAGTGAATATAAGCGAACTACAGAAAAAGCTGCCATCAAAGAATTCTTTTGGTTAGTTGAGAGAAAAGAATCAAAACATTAGCAACAAAAAGAAAATATCCTATTTATAGAATATATCATATTACAACACGAATCACAGAAACTTGGTTGTGGGAACATGTCAATTTCATAATCTTGAATCAATGGCTCCAGTTTAATTTCTCTCAGTAATTCTGAATTGGGATATGGTCGAAATAGCATTTATATTTTTTAGATTATAAATCATAATGGAACAGTATGGTTTATATAGATTACATTTATCTAGCTTTTCTCGTTTTATTTGTAATTGCTCTCTTCGCCAATGTAAGCGCCTTGCTACCAGATTTGCATTCTTTTTCTAGAATATGGTAATCCACAATAGATGCATTCGCACCTGTTAATGCACTCCCTAAACGTGCTCTCGCCCATGATTGAGCGGTTTGGTTTGGTCGAGATCCACTTGAATAATATGCACCACGTCCTTTTTTTGTGATTTGAAGTAACCCACGCATAGAACATTTCGTTGCCTTCGATAATTCTTTTGAAGGAACAACTTGAGAGACATTATACATTTTCTTGGCATTAACAACATGAGGAGATGGTTTGGATCGAAAGGATTTTAGTTTGGGTCGATCCACATATTTCTTTTTCTTATATAGTTTGCGAGTTTGTCTGATATTACGTGTTTGTTTCTGTAAATCGCGTATTCGCAAAGATTTGGGGACATATTTTCTCGGGATTTTAAACATTATGTTTTCCTAAATAATATTTAATCTATACGGCTATTTTGTTTTCGTTATTACGCCGACCGAAAAGAAATATCAGACAATATTATCCTAAAAAATAATATCAAAATTCGGTTATAAACTGCTTCGTCGCCCCAGGACATACTAGACAAAACATTATATATCTATTTTGTAAAAATATGAAGATTACACTTTACTATCATATAAGATATGTTTTTTGGAAGCTGTATGAAAACAAATGCTGGAATAAGTCCAATCAATAATGAATTGGATATGTACTATGAACGCAACGCTAGATTGAATGGAATGACCGTACAAAGGTATAAACTTAAAATGAGAGAAAACTATATAATAAGTCGATATTGTTTGAGAAAAAAGTAATAAGGCAATATTCATGTATGTTTACTTTTCGGTCATTTTTTTCTTCAAAATTCGGTTGTATTTTTCCAGTTTCGGTCATTTTTTGAGAAAATACATTTTTGTCTAGAATTGCATAGAAATCGTTTTCCTGTTAAAAATATTTTCGGTCGTAATTTTTTTCATTTTCGGTCATTTTTTTCTTCAAAATTCGGTTGTAATTTTTCTAGTTTTCGGTCATTTTTTCATAAAATGCTTTTTTGTCTAAAATATGTTCGGTCGTAATTTCATACTCGAATTTCGTGTGGAGCCTCTTCTTCTTCGTTGTCACTACCTACATCGTTATTCGGAGATTCCTCATAAATTCCGGTGGTCCCAGTTTTTGCTAAATTTTTACATCTTTCAGACGTAGTATCATATTGATATCTAGGCAGATAAGTCTTTTTCTTCCAGCTATTCATCGCTGTTTGATTGTAATCTAAACGACTACACAAATTGTTGTATAAAAGTTTAGAATCACGAATACATTTATCTTTTTGATTGCCATTAACATCACATTTGTACTTTAGGGTTTCATATACTGCTTGTGCTTCTTTATTGGTTAATTTGTGATTACCACCTTTACGCTTTCGCATCGTCTTCTTCGCAGGTTTACGTCCAACGCGTTTCATAGATTTATTTCCTCCCTTCTTTCTCAGGGAAAGTTTTGCCTTTTTCGATTTTAGAGGTGCCATTGTATATACTTATACAAATATTTATTTACAACGTTTTACTGCCTCCCATGGCTTGGTAATTGCTGGGAAATTAAATCGCAATCGTTCTTGTGGGTAATATATACCCAATTCATTTTTTGCTACATGATCGTGATCTTTCCATGAATCTTCATGTTCTCTAGACGAATGGCTTCCGCAATTATGTTTTGGATTATGACGGATATTTGTCATCATCATATTTTCATTGTTTTCCCTAAATTTCCAGAAATTCGTAAATCCTATCACGCGTAATACAACATATAAAATCAATGCAATAAATAGAATCAAATATATTTTTTTTAATGTCATTTAAACGCTCTATATAATATGTTTGTAAAATCATTCAAGGTGGAGATTTCACATCAAATCGTTCTAAATCGCCCAACTCAAATTTTTTAATCCAAGATATTGTGCCATTCGGTCCATATTTACAATGATTGTCAGGATACATTTCTTCCATAAATCCACCACTTATTTGAATCTGTCTAGCGACGGCTTCTTCTTTTGTTTGGTATATCCCATCGATGGCGACTTTCGCGGTTGAATTCATACATTGGATCGAATTATAAGATACCACCATATACATTGTTATATAGTAATATGCATTTTGGCTTTATTTTGTTTTCCAGTTATTTAGCAATTAAATTTGAACTGCCATAAGTTTACAACGATATAGAGAATAAGACTAGGCATTTTCGATAACCGGGAATTGATTCGGAAAAACCTGGTTTCTCATTAGAAAAAACCTTACATTGGATTGTCAAAAATTGATAAATTTTGTTGCAAGAAACATATTTATCAACTTGGATACAATAATAATAATTTACTTTCGAATCCTGATTTTTGAATTTTGAACGATGGCGGCAATTTTGGCATCTACTGGTTTTCTAGATATTTCTACAAATACGTATTTCACCATGGGGCGTACACAATCGGAGTCGATCGCGGGTCTGTATCGTTTGTTCGATGTTATGAAGGGTCGCAACGAAAATTGGACGAATAATTGGATATTGATGAAGGGTGGGTTGTGGATGGAAACGGAGCAAACGTTTTGTGAATGGCAAGACAATTGGGAGGTGTTTGTGGTTCATCTGTTTCCGGGTGAAGTTTACATGAGTTTCAAGTTGTTGCCCCCAGGCATTGACTATAAAGAATCTTATGGCGATGACGGTTATTTTGTGCGCGGTAGTTATACTCCTTATTTGAATGAATCGTACTAATTGTTGTTTGTTAATAATTTTCAAAATATCATAAAAATAAATCTATATGATTTTTTTTATCATATATTATGATATATGATACGATTTCTCGCAATCTGTATTTTTTCAATACCACTTGTCGCTTCGCGATTATCTGAATTTGTTCCGGTAGTAGAGCATGAGCTCTACAGTACTACATATAATACAACAGAAACCAGTGATTTCCCATTGGAATTTACGTGGGGGTCCGTAAATGGTGTGAATTATTTGACAAAAAATGTGAATCAACACATACCTTCTTATTGTGGTTCATGTTGGGCGCAGGGCAGTGTGACCTCCCTTGCCGACCGTATTAAAATCAAACGAAACAGTCGATTTCCAGATTTATCTTTATCCGTCCAATTTGTATTAAACTGTCAATTAGGAGGTTCATGTATGGGCGGCGACCACTTGGCCGCCTATAAAGCCATCAAAGAATTCGGTCAAATTCCTCTAGAAGATTGTATGAGCTATCAAGCGTGTAGTGCAGATTCAGATGAAGTCGCATGCAAAAATAAACAAGATTTTACTTGTGATCCTATCAACATTTGCCGAACTTGCGATACATTTAGTGAAAATGGGGGGAAATGTGTGGCAATCCATTATTACCCGAATGCTACAATAGAATCCTTTGGTGCCGTCCAAGGTGCGGACAATATGAAAGCCGAAATTATGAAAAATGGACCCATTGCGTGCGGAATCAACGCAATCAAAATCGAAGATTACCATGGAGGTGTATTAGATGTTCCAAATGCATTGAAGCTAATCGACCATGTAGTAAGTGTAGTTGGATGGGGCTATGATAAAACCACACAAAAGCAATACTGGATTATTCGAAATTCATGGGGGTCGTATTGGGGGGAAATGGGATTTATTCGACTCGTTTTAGGCGAAAATCAATTAGGTATAGAAAAATCATGTGCGTGGGCGATTCCTGGATCTTGGACGGAACAAAACTTCGCGTGCGATGAAAATGGTTTGAACTGTTAGGTCTCTCAAAATTTGTTTCATAATCACTATCAAACAAATTGTTATACAGACATAAATATAATCCTTATATTCACTTAAATTAGGTTAGCGAACCAACATTCCCATTCCCCATTCCTTAAATTTTATAAATATAGTCAAAATATATACATGAAATTTCTAAAAGAAGGAACATTGTCATCTACCACAGAGCCTGATGGAAAGGAAGCTATTGTAAAAACGAAAGATTTGGAAAAAGCACCACGCTATGCTTCATCTATAAACCAAGAAACACTTGATATATGTAATTCGATTAAACCGGGGATATCGAAAGAGCATGTTGCTGAAGCCGAAAAGAAATTGAATAAAGTTTCGTCCAACGACTTGCAAGTGGGTCAAGAATATTATATTTATGATGATAATGGAATTGCTTATAATTCTAGAACCAAATTGAAACTTACAACTCCAATGCGTGCTAGAAATTTTGGTATTTTTTTAAAGGGTACATTTGTAAGGAGGTTTAAAGAACACGCAAATCATGGGTGGATGGGTGAATTCAAAAATATAAAACTGATGTGTCAAAAAGCATATACGCAAAGCGATATCAAGTATTGGAAAGGAAAGAAGACTTATATTGTTCCTTTAGAAAGAGGAGTTATATTTGGAAATCCATTTAATAATTATTATGATCTAGCATCGGCGAAAAATGTTGTTAAAAATAAATTAGGTCTTCCAGTTGAAAATGAAAGTATGGTAACAGATTATTTACCAAAAGCAACAGGTCGATCTAGTACTGAAAAAGGTGGTAATCGTCGAAAGCATAAGCAAAGACGTACTTATCGAAAAAAGTCGAAGAGTTCACGTAAATAGCTTTTTTCATAACATGATACAAAATAATTATGTTATGAAATTATTTATTTTCGCTTACATGGACGGCCGGTTTATTTGTGTCTTCTTGCAAATCCATTTTAATCGATGGATAACTGACAAATTTACGATCGGGTGGGAAGGCGCGTCCATAACATACCAATGGTTCGTATTTCTTGTGTTTTTGGATATACAAGTGACAATCCATTGCGGTTTCTTTTATAATCCGTAAGAATTGCCCGTTGATTTTTTGTTTCATCTGGGCGATTTCATACAAATATTCATCCGTGGTGACCGGAGTATTTTCTCTCAACTTACTCAAATCATTTACTTGAATCTCTTTAAAATTTTCATTTGTCTTGTGAGATTCGCTCATCACTGAGAGATATAAAAACACCTCTACGGTTTGTAATTCTTTTGGCAATGTGATATGGCTATTAATACGTCTTGCTCGTCCAATCACTTGCTCTAGACGAACATTATGCCAGTATGGTTCCATTATATGGACGTAACGTGTATTTTTCAAGTTAATTCCTTCTGCACCCGCAGCAGTAATCATGAAAACCTTGATAATTTCCCCATACATATTGTTAGGCGATTGCTTCCGTAATTCCAATGTAATGGTATCTGGTACATTGTCCCAATCTCCGTTAAATACATTACGAACAATTTCACGTACTTCTGGTTCTTCGTTACCAGTATATAAGGCATAACATTGACTTCCATCATGTTTGTAGTCTAATACCCATTGGCCTCCTTGCTTCTTAATTTTAAATTCTTGAAATCCATTGGCATTCAATACTTCTTGGAAAATCCCAATTCCTTCCATGGTGACGAAATTACTATACACCAAATGTAGTCCCTCATGATCTTTTTTCTGAATGTTTTTCAGAATTTCCAACATCTTTGGACTGTATTGTGCTAAAGAAGAAGGACTCAATAGTTTTTCACGATTTTCTCTCAAAAACGTCATGGCACTTTCAATTTGCTTTTCATACCCATCGCCATCATCCACATTACGATCTTTCTTCATTCCTTGAACTTCTGGTTTAGAAGACGCGGATTCTACATCATCTTCCTCTACCTCATCTTGTCCTTGCTTTAATTTTGGAAATGGTCTACCAGGTGGAGTTGGAAATGCAAAATTACATAAAGTTCGAGAAAATACTCGATAGGTAGACGCCATTTGAAACAATTCTTGATTATCCATCGCTTTTTGAAGATTTTTTATTTTTTTTTGTTTTTTTTCCTTTTCCAACTCGACCTTTCGTACTTTCGCATAGTCAGCAAATTGATAATCACTCATAGGAATTACCACTTCGTGTATAGGAGTCCCTTTTTCATTCATGACAAAAGAAGGCAATAACGCCTCATTGGGACTACGGAAATAAGACGTCAATCCCAATATACGACGCTTTAACGTCTGGATATGCATAATGTCGGTAGTGTTGTTAGTCTTGTCTTGAAAATCCGTAGATGCATTGATAAACATCGTTTGGAAAGTCTTTTCATCATCAGGGATACATTTTTCCTTCACCATTTTAGGACTCCCGTCTGTTTCAATCTCATTCTTTTTCAAGATATGGATGATCTGCTTTTTAAAATCATCATTGCTAATATTTCCCGTTTCATGCAAAGTCACTCCATATTCACCATACCCTCCATTTTGACGTCGTGTTTGTTTTTCAGGACCATGTATATGATGTGCTTTTTTCGTAACATGTCCTCGTTTTCGGTCTTCATTCACATTGACAAACCCATATGGATTCCGAGTGATTGTCAGAGTATTACGTGTGTATTCTACAAAATCGTATGTCACACATTTATGTTTGTCTAATATTTTTCGAATATATTCCGTATTGACTTTTTCTTTTGTATTAATTTTTAATTTAAACGTCCATGTATAAATGTATCCTCTTAAAATATTAAACAACACTGCGATTTCTTGTGGATAATTAATAATAGGGGTACCAGACAACATCACTACTTTTAAATCCGTTGCATCCATCAATAAATCGTAAATCTTCATATAGACCGAATCTTTTTGTTTTTTCTTCAAATTACCGACTATATTACTAATAAAATTATGGGCTTCATCAATCACAATCGTCGTATGGTCGAATGGGTTTTTCGAGATTTTCTTCATTTCGTTCACTTTCGTTCCCAAATTATTTGCATTGTAGTGAAGGAAAGAATATTTTTGATGAATCATATGAGATATTTGTGTTCGAACCGTGGATTGTTCTTGTGGACTCAAGTTTTTGAAATTGGAAGGTTTATTTACATCCACCATCCAAGCTCCTTTATTTTCTCGGACTTGACGAGGATCCATGCTTAATGCTTTTGCTAAAAGAGGGATTAAATCCGGTTTTCCATCTGCGCTCACAAATTCCCAATATTGTTGATCTCTATACATCAAATCTCCACACTTCTGCAATTCATATTCATAATTACGCTTCAATGATGCGGGTACCATAATAACAATACGCTTTGAATTCTTCATCCCTTCTGTCACTGCAATAGAAGTACAT
>Ga0209632_10005318_pt1 | contig 11177 bp, 13 predicted proteins | sample COG_10_FD_184754 | JGI IMG/M metagenome (GOLD analysis project Ga0209632, IMG submission 184754) | Pelagic Microbial community sample from North Sea - COGITO 998_met_10 (SPAdes) (version 2) | ecosystem: Environmental > Aquatic > Marine > Neritic zone/Coastal water | place: Helgoland, sampling...
TCATTTTCGAAGAAAAAAGCAGCTGCCCAAAATCCTTGGGGAGAAGGAGCTACAACTTTGGAATGGACTGTACCGTCTCCACCAAACTTTCACACGTTTGATGAATTACCAAAGTTTGAGGATGACCAAGAAACACAAAAATCACATAGCTAAAGAAATAGCTAAAGAAAACTGATGAATAATTTAAGGCTAAAAAAAAGAAGTTTAAGTCAGGAAGATTTATTTAATTTTTCTGAATTGTTTAAACTGATGAAGCCAAGAGTCATGTCGTTAGTAATTTTTACTTGTGCCGTTGGTTTATTAACTTCACCAAATTTAGTTTCCACTAAAGATGCCATTATTGGAATTTTGTTAGTTTCCCTTGGCGCTGGTGCAGCTGGAGCGCTAAACATGTGGTATGAATCTGATCTTGATGCTTTAATGACAAGAACTTGTCTAAGACCTATTCCAGCTGGAAAAGTTAACAGGAATCAAGCTCTTATTTTTGGAATTACATTATCTATAATTTCAGTAGTAGCGCTAGATTATTTTACAAATAGAATTTCAGCAGCCTTATTACTTTTAACTATTTTATTTTATGTGCTTGTTTATACAATTTGGTTAAAAAGAAGAACGCCACAAAATATTGTTATAGGCGGAGCTGCAGGAGCCTTTCCTCCTGTAATTGGGTGGACTATAGCTACAGGTTCTCTCTCAATCGAGCCATTGTGTTTTTTTTTAATAATTTTTTTTTGGACACCATCACATTTTTGGGCTTTAAGTCTGTATAAATCTGATGATTATAGGAAAGCCAATATACCCATGCTCCCACTAACTAATGGTGTTGAGAGTACAAAAATTAATATTTTTGTTTATTCTATATTAATGACTCCTATTATTATCTTTCCATACTGGATAAACTTTGTAGGATTAACATTTTTAATTCCTGCGCTAATGTTAACTTTTTATTACAATTTTTTGTGTTATGAGCTTTACATTTTTAAAAAAAATAAATTTAGCCCCAAAAAAGCAAAATCTATATTTGGATATTCTATATTATATTTATTTTTAGTTTTTGTTCTTTTTCTGATAGACAAGATTATATGATAACTCCTGATAAAAAAATGAAAAGAAAAAATATTTTAACAGCTTTAGCTATAATTGCTTTTATGATTTTTCTTTTCTTTTTTACTTTATATAACACGGGTGTATTTGATAGAGCAATATGATACAAAAAAAAATTTTAACTCCTTTGATATTGGCAGGAATTTTTTTTCTAATGTTAAGCCTATCATATGCTGCGGTACCATTGTACGATCTGTTTTGTAGAGTAACAGGATTTGGTGGAACTACTCAAGTATCTAACAATGCTCCCAAAATAGTACTAAATAAAGTAGTGAGCGTTAGATTTGACACTAATGTTAATAATTTACCATGGGACTTTAAAGCTAAAACCAATGTTATTGATGTAAAAGTAGGGCAGGTTAACAAAATAGAGTTCGAGGTAGAAAATTATAGTGATGCGCCAACGGCCGGCGTTGCAAGCTTTAATGTTTCACCGGCAAGTTTTGGTAAATATTATAGTAAATTAGGATGTTTCTGTTTTGAAAAACAAGAATTAAAAGCAGGAGAAAAAGCCATATATGTTATGACTTTTTATTTAGACCCCGAAATGGTTAATGATCCAACTACAAAAAATTTAGAAGATGTAACTATGTCATATACTTTTTTCTCGACAGATTACTATAAACAATCATAATTTAAAAAAATGTCAGCTGAAAAAAAACACGATTATCACTTAGTAGACCCAAGTCCTTGGCCTATTTATACTTCGTTTTCATGTTTAGTTTTAGCATTAGGGTCAGTTTATTATCTTCATACAGACGTATCTTGGGGAATGTATCTTGGATTTGCACTATTAATTTATGGAGCATATATGTGGTTCAGAGATGTAGTTATTGAAGCAGAGCATCAAGGACATCATACTCCAGTAGTTCAACTTCATCATCGTTATGGAATGACATTATTTATTGCTTCTGAAGTAATGTTTTTTGTTGCATGGTTTTGGGCATACTTTGATGTAAGTCTTTTTCCAAATGAGTTTGTTGGGAATGTTTGGCCTCCTAAAGACATTGAAACTTTTGACCCCTGGGACATTCCATTAATTAATACCCTGGTTTTGTTATTATCAGGAACTACTGCTACTTGGTCACATCATGCTCTATTAGAAGATGATAGAAAAGGGTTTATTCAAGGACTAACCTTGACAGTAATATTAGGAGCAAGTTTTACAGCACTTCAAGCATACGAGTATCATCATGCAACATTTGCATTTTCTGATCATATTTATGGTTCAGTATTTTATATGGCAACAGGATTTCATGGTTTTCACGTAATAATAGGAACGATATTTTTAGCAGTATGTTTACGGAGAGGTAGATTAGGTCATTTTAATAAAGATCACCATTTTGGTTTTGAAGCTGCGGCTTGGTATTGGCACTTTGTTGATGTGGTGTGGTTATTTTTATTTGCTGCAATCTATATCTGGGGAAGTTAAATTTTTGACACTTGAAACATAAGTTTTTATTTTCAGTCTTTGTTATTTTTTTTATCTTAGTTTTTATAGCACTAGGTTCATGGCAAATAATTCGTTTAAATTGGAAAAATAATCTTATTTCAGAAATAGAAAGCTCATTAAAAAATCAACCAGTAGAATTATCACAATCAAATACTAAAAATTATCTGAAAATCAAAACATCTGGTATCATTAATTTTGACAAACAAATTTATTTATATAATTTAAATGAAAGTGGAACACCAGGCTTTGAAGTTATAAATCCGATTTCAATTAGTAGTGATGATTATTTGATTAATAGAGGGTGGATACCTTTTGAAAAAAAAAATACAAAAGAAATTAATTTTTTTGATGGAAAAAATATTACTGGAACTTTAAAATTACAAAGTAAAAAAAATATTTTTAAACCCGACAATGATATTAAAGAAAATTATTGGTTTAGTTTAAATAGAGATGATATTTTAAAATTCACAGGAAGAAAATTTTCTAAATATGTCATTTATTTGGATGGAGATTATCATTTTCCAAGACCAAAAAAAATCACTACAAATATTTCTAATAATCATAAAAAATATGCAATTACTTGGTTTTCATTAGCGATTTCAATTCTTTTGTTATATTTATATTTTAGAAAAAAGAATTATTAAATGAACTATGTAAGCACTAGAAATAACTCAAAAACCTTTAAATTTAAGGATGTTTTTATTAAAGGTTTGGCTGATGATGGGGGTTTGTTTATTCCTATATCGCTCCATAGATATAGCAAGAAAGACTTGGATGTATTTAAAAATCTTGAATATAATGAATTAGCCAAAAAGATTATCCATCCATTTATTGGTGAATTCATGAGCAAAAAAGATTTAAGTGAAATCATTGATAAATCTTATTCAGTTTTTAGAAAAAAAAATGTTGTTGATCTAGTTAAGATTGGGGATAGATCCGTGCTTGAATTATTTCATGGGCCAACATTGGCTTTTAAAGATGTTGCGATGCAGCTTTTAGGCAATTTTTATGAATATTACTTAAATAATGAAAATGAAAAAATAAACATAGTTGTGGCCACATCTGGAGATACTGGGGCAGCAGCCATTGAAGCTATTAAAGGTAAAAAAAATGTAAATATTTTTGTTCTTCATCCTAATAATCGAGTTTCACCCGTACAAAGAAAGCTAATGACAACCAGTAAAGAAAAAAATGTTTTCAATATTGCAATAGAGGGAAACTTTGATGATTGTCAAAATTTAGTTAAAGCAATGTTTGCTGATAAAAATTTTTCAAAAAAAATAAAAATGTCTGGTGTTAACTCAATTAATTGGGCCAGAATAATTGCTCAAAGTGTATATTATTTTTATAGCTATTTTTTGATTGAAGAAAATAATCAACCCATAAATTTTTCAGTTCCTACTGGAAACTTTGGAGATGTATATGCAGGTTATCTATCAAAAAAAATGGGTCTTCCAATCAACAAGCTTGTAGTTGCAACTAATCAAAATGATATTTTACATAGAGCAATTTCTAACGGTATATACGAAGTGGAAAAAGTTGCAGAAACTATTTCTCCAAGCATGGATATTCAAATAGCGAGTAACTTTGAACGACTTATTTATGACCTGAATAATTATGATGACAAAAAAACAATTAATGTGATGAAAGATATAAAGGAAAAAGGGAAATATATAATTGATAAAGAAAATTTAAAAAAAATTAATAATGATTTTTTATCAACACGAATGAGTGAAAATGAAGTTTTAAAAACTATTAAATCTGTTTATGAAAAATTTGATATAGTTTTAGATCCTCACAGCGCAATAGGGTATGGTGCTTTTGACAAAGTTAATCTAAGTGGAAATAATATTGTTTTGGCTACCGCACATCCTTGCAAGTTCCCAGATGCTATTAAAAAATCAATAGATGTAAAAACAGAACTTCCTAATAAATTGTCATTTATTTTAGATGAAAAAGAAAACTATGATATAATTAAAAATGATCTGGATAAAATAAAACAACATATTGAAGAAAGAATTTAATGAAAATAAAAGAAAAAGACAAAATACCAAGTTCAGAGATCTTTGTTATGGAGAATGGCGAGCCAATAAAAAAAAATATTGAAGAATTTTTAAAAAATAAAAAAGTTGTAATTTTTGGTTTACCAGGTGCTTATACATCTGTTTGTTCCGCAAAACATTTACCTGGTTATGTAAGTATGCATCAAAAATATAAAGACAAAGGTATTGACCATATTATTTGCCTATCTGTAAACGACCCATTTGTAATGAATTCCTGGGGTAAAGAAAATAATGTTGGTGATAAGATTATAATGATCGGAGACCCTTTTTTGAATTTTACTAAAGCCATTGGTGCTGAAGTAGATAAAAGCAGCAGAGGGCTTGGCATTAGATCCAACAGGTACACGATGTTTATTGAAGATGCAAAAGTTGTTAAATTACAAGAAGAAAAAGATACTGGATCTTGTGAAATATCTGCTGCCGAAAATTTTCTGGAATTAATCTAGATTGGCAGCTTCTTTTGCCAGCAAGTCAACTTCTTCATTCACTGGATTTCCCGCATGAGCCTTAACCCAATTCCATTTAATATTTAATGATTTATTAAGCTTATGAAGTTCAAGCCATAAATCTTTATTTTTAACATCTTCTTTTTTGGATGTTTTCCAATTATTTTTTAACCAAGTTTTTATCCATTTAGTTATCCCAAGTTTTACATATTGCGAGTCAGTGTAAATCTCAATTTGTTTATTAGGATCCATTTCCTTTAAAGCATTAATAGGTGCCATTAATTCCATTCTATTGTTCGTAGTATTTTTTGCATTACCACTAACTTTCTTAATATCACCATCATCATTAATGATTGCAGCCCAACCACCATTTCCAGGATTTTCTAAACATGAACCATCGGTATAAATTTTAATCATTAATCTAAGTAATTTTTATAAGTTTTTAAATTATTATGTATTATAAGTTTTTGATAATATTCTCTTGGATCCTTGATTTTTATTAAAGCTGTTTTAGGAGTATTTGTATAATCATAAAGTCTAGTAAGAAAATATCTCATTGCAGCACCTCGACATAAAATATTTAAAGATTTTTTTTCTTTTAGTGAGATTTTTTTGACACTTTTATATCCTTTAATTAGGCTATTAATTTTTTTTTTATTAATCTTAAACTTTGAATCTATCTTATCAAAACACAAAGCATTAATACAAATAGCAATTTCATACATATAGTAATCATTAGCCGCAAAGTAAAAATCGATAATTCCTGATAATTTATTTTTTTTGAAAAAAATATTATCAATAAATAGGTCCCCATGAATTATTCCACTTGGTAATTTTTTGGGCCATTTCTTTTTAATATCATTAAAATTAGTCTTTAAAAATTTATCAATATTAGCAAATTTTTTGGATTTAAATTTTATACTTTTTAATAGAGGATTTAGATTCTTAACGCCCATTGAATTTTTTCTAAAAAGTTTGATTTTTTTTGTAGACAAATGCATTTGAGCAATTGTTTTTCCAACATCAAAACAATTACTTTGATTAAGTATTTTTTTATCCTTCCCCTGTATAAAAGAAACAATACATGCAGTTTTGTTTTTTAGTTTTATTAGATATTCACCATCCTTGTTTTTCAGGGGCTTTGGACAATTTGTCTTTGAGTTACTTAATTTATCCATTAATTTCATAAAAAATGGTATTTCTTTTTTTAAAACTCTTTTTTCAAAAATTGTTAATATAAATTTGTTATTTTTTGATTTTAATAAATAATTTGTATTTTCAATTCCTTGTTTAATACCCTTAAAGTTTACAAACTTTTCATTATTAAATTTTCTATTAATATATAAAATATCTTTTTTATTTATTTTTGTGTAAACAGCCATTTAATTTAGTTTTTTTGGAATTTTGAAAACCACGTCTTCTTTAATTATTTCTATTTCATCTATACTGACTATAAATCTACTCTTTAATTCATTTATAAAATTATCTACTAATATTTCTGGAGCTGATGCGCCTGAAGAAATGCCTATTATTTTTGAACTTTCTATCAAGTCGTAGGGGATTTTACTTTCAGAATGGATTAACTGTGAATTTAAACAACCTGACTTTTTAGCAACCTCAACAAGTCTTACAGAATTCGATGAATTCCGACTACCTATTACAAAAAAAAGGTCACATTTTTTTGCAATGTTTTTAACAGCCATTTGTCTATTAGTCGTTGCATAACAAATATCTTCTTTTAAAGGCTCTTTTATTTTGGGAAATCTTTCTTTTAAAATTTTAATCATATCTTTAGTATCATCCACAGATAGTGTTGTTTGAGTAACAAAAGCAATTTTTTTATGTAAATTAAAATTATAATTTTTTGCCTCATCTTCATTTTGTATGAGATCGATTGTTCCTTTTGGTAATTGCCCCATTGTACCTACGACTTCGGGGTGATTTTCATGACCAATTAAAATTAAATGATAACCTGCTTTATTTAGATTTTCAGCCTCTCTATGCACCTTAGAAACCAATGGGCAAGTTGCATCCACATAAGTCATATTATATTTTTTTGCATCGATAGGTATTTTTTTAGGAACACCATGAGCAGAAAAAATAACTGGTCTTGACTTATCTTCAATCTCTTCAAGTTCTTCCACAAAGATAGCTCCCTTACTTTTTAAATCATCAACAACAAATTTATTGTGGACTATTTCATGTCGCACATAAACTGGAGCACCGTACTTTTGAATCGACTTTTCAACAATTTCGATAGCTCTTTCAACACCAGCACAAAAACCCCTAGGAGCAGACAATAATATTTTTAATTCCTTATTTTTCATTTTTTTCAATCAAATATTCGAGCAATATATGTGGAAAGGTTAAAGACGCCAAACCTATAAATATGACCTTCAGTATAGCGTCATCTAGAACATAGTAATTTACTAGAACATAAACACCCAATATAAACAATATTGCAGTCACTAAAGTTAAAGGTAAGGCTTTTTTTAAAAATTTTTGAAGGCCTTTTGAAAAATTTTTTTCTCCAAGATCATCAATTAATGAAAGAGAGTGTCTTGGGGAGTGTAAAAAACAAAAATAAATTGTAAATGCCACTAATGGACTTAAATAATAATTTAGCAATAAGATTGAAACAGTATCAGGTATCAATGTGCCAGAAACCAAATTACCAGTAAAAAGTGTGCTTGGGTTACCGTGCAAACCTATACCTGCTAAAATACTTAAAATTATTAATAAATTTAAAATACTTAGACTGGTATTACCAAGTTCCTTATATTTCATAATTTCTAAAATATTAAAAAAAATACTTTCTTTTAAAAACAAATTTGAAAAGATCTCTACTGACTGTTCATAATGAAAAATTAAGGGAGCAACAATAATTATAGAACCCTTAAATAAAAAAAATAAATGAAACTTCTTAGTAAATTTAAAAAAAGGACCAAAATTATAAGAGGTGTCCTCTTTTCCGAAATGATACGAAGCTACAATTAAAAAAACAAATAACATGAAGGAAGGCAACATTAACCATAATAATATTACTACTATGGCTAACGCAATATATGAAATATAAAAAATTATTTCATTCTTAATTTTAAATATTTTAAATAATTTCTTTCCTTTTAAATTATCTAAAGAGCCATGAGTTATTCCAAAAAGTAAAATCAATATTAAACATACTAAATTTGAAAGTTCAAAATTTAAATAATTAACAGCTAATAATAGTAAAATTGAAAAAAGAAAAAAGTACCAAGAAAAATTTTTATTGAATCTTATAAAATCAAAACCATTCATAATAATTATTTAAATAAAGCTTTTATAAAAGTCCATTTAGGCATTTTTAAAATTATTGATAAATCCTCTAAAATATTACTCTTGTTAGATAAAAATTTTATAACAGTCTTTGGTGAGCTCTTAAACATTTTAAAGAAAATATCAGGCATCATTTCAGGATTTCCCTCGAGAACTCTTAAAAAAATATCATCTAGAAATTGATATTTTTTACTTATCTCAAATTTTTTAGTTTTGGAAACGTTTTCAATATTTTCAGATATGTATCTACTATGTTCTTGAATATTTAAAAAAGTATAACCAGTACTTAATCTGGTCATACCTCCTGCAGTTCCAATATTTATCCTGTTTTTTTTTACTTCATATGGTGGATGGAATAGGGGTACTGCTCCCTCTTCTTTGTAAGTTATTTTGTAATTTTTTAAGTTTAAGTGGTTTTCAATGTAATCTTTTATTTGATTATCGTAATCTTTTTGAGAACCATCATTCATTTTTGACAACCAAGTAGTTTCAACTAAAGCCCTAGTTTTTGAATAGGGAAGAGTGTAAAAAAAATGAACACTTTCTCTTTGTTCGCAGTCAAAATCCATAAGATTAAAAATCTTATCATCAAAAAAATCATTTCGAGTTTCAATTTCTACGCCACAAAAATGCTGCCAAAGATTACGATGATCTTTTTTAATCGATGGAACGCTATTAAAAACATAAGAATTTTTTGAATTAATTTCGCTCATATCTTTAAAAGATGAAATATTTTTATTTTCTTTTAATTTGTTGTTAATTTTTTCATAGAACAGCCCACTATCAATACTTTGGTATGGATAACTGACACATTCTAAATGATTAGTTTTTTTTGGTATATTAACTGAAAAATTTTCCCAACTTTTCTTAATGCAATCATCAAAGTTATGAGCTGTTACTTTCCAAAAAGACCAAGTTTTATCTTTTTTATACTCTTTTCTTGGCTCTATAATAGCCAAAGTTTTATCTTTTAATTTTTCATTGATTTCGAGTTCATATGCGAGTGATAATCCCGCACAACCACCACCAATAATAATATAATCAAATTCTTTCATCTAAATTTACTTCTTCATTAATCAAATTATGCTCATGTTGAATCTGATCATCTTTATTATAACTGAATGATAGTTTTATTAAGTCAAAAATTGAAAGAAAAGTTTCTAAGACTTTTTCTGTATTTGAAACATATATCTTTCCTGAATTTTTATAATTTTCTAAGTTTTTTTTGTCTAGAATTTTATGTCCTATTTTTCTATAAACTCTTCTAGCAACCAAAATAGAAAAACGGAAACTTGGTGGTATATCCTTAATTGAATAAAATGAATTTTCATAAAAAGTATCAGCAAGATTGATGGTTGATGCAATTTCTTCAAAATTTTCATTAATATAAAAACGATTATTTTTTGAGTCTTCAATTACATCTCTTGAAATATTAGTAAGCTGCATTGCAATTCCGAGATCAATAGCCGACTTAAGTGAACTTTTTTTATTAACTTTTAAAATTTTTGCCATCATTAACCCAACAGTCCCAGCTACTCTATACGAGTAAATTAATAGATCTTTTTTAGAATTAAATTTAATTTTATTTTTAATATCTGATTTAACTCCAATTAAAAGATCTTGAACAATTTTTAATGAGATATTAAACTCTTCAATAAGATCCCACATATTTTTAATAATAGGATTTTTAAAGTTTTTTTGATTAAAATCATTTTGAAATTGATTAAACTTTTTTTCTTTAGCCTCTATCTGTTGATCATCATCTGCAATGTTGTCTGCAACTCTACAAAAATCGTACAAAGCTGAACATTTTTCATACGTTTCTTTAGGTAAAAAAAAACCAGCCCAATTGAATGATTTTGCGTAAACAGATAAGTAGCTTTTATTAGACATTATAAAATTTTTTCTAAAACTTTTGCTGAAGAAAGCACTCCTGGTACACCGGCTCCTGGATGAGTGCCAGCTCCCACAAAATAAAGTCCATCATATATCTCAGATTTGTTGTGAAATCTAAAATAAGCTGATTGTGAGAATTTTGGTTGGATTGAAAAACCCGAACCATATTTAGTATTTAAATCTTTCTCAAAGTAATCTGGTGTTAAATAAAAATCTTCAACAATGTTTTCTCTAAGATTTGGCATTAAATCTTTTTCCATTTTATCAATTATTAAATTTTTCATTTTTTCACTTTCAATAGACCAATCAATTTTAGACTGATTATTAGGCACTGGGACCAAAACGTAAAAACAATCTTGGCCTATAGGTGCCATAGATTTGTCTGTAGCAGAGGGTCTATGAAGATAATAACTTATATCGTTATTCAATCTTTTATTATCAAATATATCTTCAAGATGTTCTTTGTATTTGTTACCAAATTTTATTGTGTGATGCTCCACATTGTCATAAGTTTTTTTCGTTCCAAAATAATAAACAAACAATCCCATAGAGTATTCCATTCTGCCTTTTTTCCATTTAAATAAGAGTGAACTATTTGCATTTCCATTTAACATTTTTTCATAAACAGCAGGTGGGTCAGCGTTACAAATAACATTATTTGCACTTATCTCAGTTAGGTTATCTAATTGAATCCCAGTGATTTTATTTTTATTTGAGGTAATCTTAGTTACTTCATGGCCTTTAATAATTTCTATACCCACTTCATTCATTAAATTCTCTAATCCTTTTATGATGTTTCCTGTTCCACCCATTGAATAATGTATTCCCCATTTTTTTTCTAAATATAAAATTAGCCCATAAATAGACGTTGTTGTAAAAGGATTTCCTCCGACTAAAAGT
>Ga0209632_10005332_pt1 | contig 11166 bp, 10 predicted proteins | sample COG_10_FD_184754 | JGI IMG/M metagenome (GOLD analysis project Ga0209632, IMG submission 184754) | Pelagic Microbial community sample from North Sea - COGITO 998_met_10 (SPAdes) (version 2) | ecosystem: Environmental > Aquatic > Marine > Neritic zone/Coastal water | place: Helgoland, sampling...
AAACTATAGCTGGGTTATTGACTCCAGATAAAGGTGAAATGCAATTTGAAGATAAGGATTTTTTAAAAGTTCCAGTCTGGGAAAGAAATATAGCAATGGTTTATCAGCAATTTATTAATTATCCTCATCTTAATGTTTTTGAGAACGTCGCTTTCCCTCTTAAACAAAGGAAAATAGACAATCATGAAATAAATGATGTAGTTTTAAAATCACTCAAATCAGTTGGTCTAGAGGGTTATGAAAAAAGAAAAATTCAAGAATTATCAGGTGGTCAACAGCAAAGAGTTTCACTAGCGAGATCTTTAGTAAAGAATGCAAAGATTTTACTTCTAGATGAGCCATTGGTGAATTTAGATTATAAATTAAGAGAACAGTTAAGAGAAGAATTTAAAAATATTTTTTCACAAGGTCTGTCCGAAGAGAGCATTGTTATATTTTCAACAACTGATCCAAGAGAAGCTATGGAGCTTAATGGTGAAGTAATTGTTCTTGATGAGGGAAAAGTTTTACAAGTTGGGCCTGCAAAAGAAATTTTTGAAAACCCAAAGACATTAAAAGTTGCAGAAATTTCTAATGATCCTCCAATGAATATTTTAACAGCAAATATAGAGTCTAATAAAATTAAGTTTGAAGGAATAGAGGTAGATATTCCCAATCATTTATCTAATTTAAAGGATAATAATTTTAATTTAGGTGTTAGAGCTTCTGATATTGAATTGAACGAAAAAGGTTTTGAATTTGAAGTAGAGCTAGCTGAGATTAGTGGTTCTGAAACTTTACTTCACCTTACAAGAGGTAACACTAAACTCATTACTTCAATAGAAGAGGTTATGAATTTTAATATTCATGACAAAGTAAAAATTAATTTTAATATAGCGAAAGTTTATGCTTTTAACGAGGGTGGTATCTTAGCCTCATCACCTTTTGGAGGTTCGTATGTCTAAAATTGATTTAAATAAGATTTCTCATTCATATAATCCAAATGATCCAAACCCTGTTTATGCACTGAACCCATTTTCAATGACTTGGGAAAATGGAAAAAGATATGCAATTTTAGGTCCATCAGGTTGTGGAAAAACAACAATGTTAAATATTGTGTCAGGTTTAGTTAGACCTTCAGCTGGTAATATATTGTTTGATGATAAAGATGTAACTGATCTTAAAACAGAAAGCAGAAACATAGCTCAAGTATTCCAATTTCCAGTAATTTATAACACAATGAGTGTTTATGAGAATTTAGCTTTTCCATTAAAATGTAGAGATTTTTCAAAAGATAAAATTGATGAAAGAGTTAAATCTGTTGCAGATACTTTAAATCTAGAGTCTTTTTTAAATTCACCTGCAAGAAAATTAACTGCAGACCAAAAACAATTAATATCTCTTGGAAGGGGATTAGTTAGAGAAGATGTGGCGGCGGTTTTAATGGATGAGCCATTAACAGTGATCGACCCTGATCTAAAATTTAGATTAAGAAGAAAACTAAAAGAGATCAATGAGGAGTTTAAAACAACACTAGTTTATGTAACTCACGACCAAAACGAAGCTATGACTTTTGCTGATAACATAATAGTTATGAGTGAAGGTGAAGTTGTTCAAGCTGGAACACCAAAAGAACTATTTGAAAGACCTAATACTACTTTTGTTGGTTATTTTATTGGTTCACCAGCAATGAATTTATTTGAAACAGAAGTGACAGAAAACAATTGTGTAAAAATAAACAATACAACAATAAAGACAAATACAAATCTAACTAATCTTAAGGATAAAAAGATAAAGCTTGGAATTAGATCTGAATTTATAAAAATAGCTGAAGATCAAAAAGAAAATATAATTAAAGCTGTAGTTAAAAAAGTAGAAGATCTTGGAAATTATAAATTGCTGACTGCTATAATGGGTAATCTTACAATTAAATCAAAGATTAATAGAGAAACTGAAATTTCATCAGACACTGTTAAACTCTATATTCCAGCAAATAAATGTTGTGTTTATCAAAATGAAAAAATAATTTAAATCTCCACTCCTAATTCTGCAACTTGTATGGTTACTTTTTTATTACTATTTTTTTTGTGAATGCTTTACTAGTGGTAAGTAGTGATGAGGATGTCTCATAGACATCATAAATTTATCTCTTACTACATTGGTGGGATAGTTAGTGTCTAGGTTTGAAGTATTTATCTTTAAAAAAGTTAAATCTTCATCTTTATGAATTAAACTTTCTTCTCTAGGAAATTTAAAAGGATCAGGTCCAAATATTCCACTCTTTCCTAAATAGTTATTTTTCTTGTCTGAGATGTTAGAATATAAAAAATATAAATTATTTTCACCACCTCTTATTCTAAAATGATTCCAGTGATTTGGATCAGCACCCATAGGAATCGGATAGTTTTGTCTTATAGTGCTTCCTTTGTGCCCATGAGTAAAAACACCTTGTTGAGCAGAAGAGCATAAAACAACATCGCAACCATATAAACCCAGGCATCTAGCAGACTCAGGAAAGACTGCATCATAACCTATCATTAGACCAACTCTTCCTATTTTAGTATCATAATATTTCCATTCATTTCCTTCGCTCGCCCATGATCTGTCACTTTTATTTAGATGAATTTTTCTATAGATACCAAGTATTCCTTCAGGACCAACTAATACTGATGAATTGTAATATTCCTTTTTATCTTTTTCAGCAAACCCACAACTAATATACACATCATTTTTATTTGCATATTCTGCTAATTCTAATATTTTTGAATCATCTCTATCTATAGCGGACTTATTTTTATTCATATGACCAGTTAATGCTAGCTCAGGAAAAATAACCAATTCACTTCCTTTATCTTTTGCTTTGTTTAAGTATTCGAATATTTTTTTTAAATTTTTTTTGTTATCATTAGTTGAGTTCATCTGTACAGCGGAAACCAAAGACTCCTTTCCTCTTGGTAAAGGATCTAGACCATAAAGACCAAAAAAATCTAGTGGATTCCAAAGGTATGGATCTGTTGGTAAATTTAGATACATTTCGGGTCTTCGGTCATTGAAAACTTTTTCATCTAAAACCTGTTTTTTTCTTGACCACGAAATATCAATATTAGCATAGGCAATGCCATCTCCTTTATCTATAACTGAAGCTATAGAGCCATCAGGATTAATTATACAGCTCCCACCACTAAATTGAACAGTTCTTTCCAAACCCCATCTATTAGATTCTATTAAATAACAACCATTTTCAAAAGCTCTACTGATCCAATATGGAGCTGGTGTTCTTTCGCCCAACCAGTTGCTAATATGAATTATAATGTCTGCATCTTGTAAGGCTACAAGTCTTGCAGTCTCAATAAAATGAATATCCATACAGATTAAGATTCCAATTTTACCGATTTCCGTGTCAAAAACTAAGTGTTCTTGACCGGGCGCAGACCATTTTGGTTCAGCTATGTATCCATGACTTTTTCTATGTTTGCCAATTACACCCTCTGGGCCAATAAGTACGGCAGCATTATAATATAGTTGAGTTTCATCATCAATCTCAGGCATGCCCACAACAATAAAACAATCAAATTTTTTTGCTATTGCTTGAAATTTTTTTGTCGTTGGTCCTGGAATTTTCTCTACTAAAGAACTTATTTCTTCTCTATTTAAAAAACAATAACCAGTCGTGCCCATTTCTGGAGTAACAATTAATTTTGCTCCCTTTTTTGCTGCTTTTTCACATAGAAGTAATAAAGAATTAATATTATGATCTTTATTGAATTGCGAAGGTTCATATTGAACAGTTGCAACATCATATTTTTGCAAAACTTTACTCATTTATTTTTTTTCCATTATACAATCTATTAACCAATCTTAGTATACTGGAAAATTTACAGTAAAAATTTTACTTAATAATTTGTGGTATAACGAAATTATTTTTTAATATTTAATTAGTTATTAAATATTTTATCTTTCGAAATATTAAGATTAAGTATTTGTTAACAACAATAAATGAGGGATATATGAAAAAAATAGTTATATTTTTAATATCTAGCTTTTTAATATTATTTAGCCATGCAAAAGCTGCTGATACTATTAAGTTAGGAATATTAGAAGATGAAACTGGAAACTTTGCTATCGCAGTGGTTCCAAAAATACATGCTTACGAATTAGCAGTAAAAGAAATTAATGCTAATGGCGGAGTTTTAGGAAAACAACTCGAAATAGTTAGATATGACACTCAATCAGACAATAGAAGATTCCAAGAATTTGCTAGAAGACTGATTAAAAAAGACAAAGTTGATGTTGTGTTTGGAGCCTTTTCTAGCGCCTCTAGAGAATCTATCAGGGGCATAATGGAAAAAAATAAAATGCTTTATTTTTACAATAACCAATATGAAGGTGGTGTTTGTAGTAAAACTACTTTCATGACTGGAGCAGTTCCTGAACAGCAGTTCAGTACTCTAGTACCTTGGATGATGGAAAAGTATGGTAAAAATGTTTACACAATCGCAGCAGATTATAATTTTGGTCAAATTTCTGCTGAGTGGGTGAGACAAATAGTTAAGGAAAATGGTGGAAACATGGTGGGTGAAGAGTTCATTCCGTTAGATGTTTCTCAATATAGCCAAACTATTCAAAAAATCCAAAAAGCAAAACCAGACGTTCTAATGACACTTTTAGTTGGAGCTAAACAAGCTTCATTTTATGAGCAACAAGCGTCGGCTGGTCTAGGGATTCCAATGGCTACTTCGATTAACGTAGGACAAGCGTATGAGCATAGAAGATTTGCTCCACCAGCGCTGGAGAACATGTACGTGACTGTAAATTACATTCAAGAAGTTCATGAAGTAATTAAATCAGGTGAGTTTCATGATAAAAGTAAAGACTACGTAGAACGTTTCAGAGCTTTATATCCAGATGAACCATATATCAATATGGAGTCAGCTAATGCATATAACGCAATATACATGTATGCTAAAGCAGTGGAAAAAGCAGGTACTACTGACACAATGAAAGTAGTTTCGGCTTTAGAAAGTGGAATCTCCCAAGATGGTCCTTCAGGTGTTGTGACTATGGATCCAAAAAGTCACCATGGAAGTCATACAATTTTCTTAGTGAGAGTTGGTAAAGGTCATGAAGTAACGATTCCTAAAATTTGGAAGGATATTAAACCATATTGGTTAGGAGATAATGGATGTGATTTAGCTAATAAAGCTGATTACTCACAATATACTCCATCAAATCCACCAAAAAATTAACAAACAAAATAAACTTAGCGGTAATTATTATTACCGCTAAGTCATAAATTTAATTTATTATAAAATTTTATGGTTTTTCTTTTTAATATTTTCTATCAATTCGGCGACTCTCTTGCATTTTTGCTTTTAGCAGCTATAGGACTTGCAGTTATTTTTGGGATGATGAAGATCATCAATCTTGCTCACGGAGAGTTTATTACAGTTGGGGCATATGGAACAGTAGTTTCTGGCAAAGTATTAAACTTACCGTTACCTATCGCAATGGCGTTTGGAGTTTTAATTACAATAATTTTTGGTTTAATATTGGAAAAATTTATAATTCGATATTTATACGGAAGACCATTAGACTCAGTTGTTGCTACATGGGGTATAAGCTTAATTGTTTCACAATCTTTTTTAGTTATTTTTGGACCTTCTTACGAAGGACTACAAACTCCTATGGGTAACTTTCAGTTAGGAGAATTTTCCTATTCAGAATACAGAATTTTTTTAATTTTCTTTGCATTGTTTATTCTGTTTCTTTTGTATTATTTATTTATGAAGACAAGTTTCGGAACTTTAGCAAGAGCAACAATTGAAAATCCATCTATCTCATCATCAATGGGCGTAGATGTTAAAAACGTTTATACAGCTACTTTTGCAATTGGTGCTGGTTTAGCTGGTCTCACAGGCGCATTGTATGCACCAACTATGACTATTGTTCCAAGCATAGGACAAGCATTTATTGTTAGTGCTTTTATTACCGTAGTTACAGCAGGTGCAAGTCCATTCATAGGATTAGTTCCAGCTGCTGCATTTTTAGGAACAGTTCAAACTACAGTAACATTCTTTTTTAAATCAACCATTGGATTAATAGCTATATTGTGTGCAGTAATTTTAATTATAAGATATCTGCCAAATGGTTTTAGTGGCCTATTACTTAAAAAAAGGTCTAAATAAAAATGAAAATTGATTATAAAAAAAATAAACTACAAATATTAACTTTTATAGTCTTAGGGGCCATACCTTTATTTGTTGATAGTTATTACCTTGATAATATTTCATATTTTATGTGTTGGACATTTATCTCTCTAGGTCTTGCGGTAATTTGGGGCATGGGAGGTATTTTAAGCTTTGGTCAAACTGCTTTTTTTGGTTTAGCTGGATATGGTTTTTCAGTGATAAGTATAAATTTTTTAGGAATTGCTGGAGTTAGTTTGTGGTCTATTGTTTTAGCGTTAATGCTTACAGGAATTTTTGGTTTAATTGTAGGATACTTTTTATTTTATGGAGGGATTTACGATGTATTTATTGGAATAGTAACTCTTGCAATAACTTTGGTTCTCGAAACATTTATGCAACAAACAGCTGGCCCAGAATATACGATTGGTGATGCACGACTCAATGGTTTCAATGGAATGCAAGGTATGCCAACAATAGGCTTTGAAAATATACCTTTTGGCTTAGTAGAAGGTGTTACTCAATATTACTTTATTTTAATACTATCGATAATAATATTAATATCTTTGTACAAATTTAAAAATTCTAAAATGGGATTAATATTTTTGGCCTCAAAAGAGGATAGAGATAGAGTCTCAAGTCTTGGGCACAATGTTCAAAAAATACAATTAATTGCATTTACAATTGCATCATTATTAGCAGGTATTAGTGGAATTCTCTACACTAACTGGGGAGGCTATATAACTCCAGACTCAATGGGATTAGTATCTGCAGCTTTACCTGTTGTTTATGTTGCTGCAAGTGGAAAAAAAGATTTCTTTTCAGTTTTCATTGGATGTATATTTTTTGTTTGGCTGTCTCAAACATTGGCAATTAATGGAAAACAATTTGCGATAATAGTTATGGGATTAATTTTAGTTATTGCAACCAGATTTTTTCCAGATGGAATTATATTAATGTTAAAAAACAAGTTGGTAGAAAAAATTAAATGGCTACAATCTTAGAAACAAAATCAGTAACTAAAAAGTTTGGTGGCTTCACAGCTGTAGATAATGTTTCCTTAAAAGTAGATTCTGGAGAAATTAGATTTGTAATTGGTCCTAATGGAGCGGGAAAAAGTACCTTATTTAAATTAGTAATTGGTTTTCATTCTCCAAACTCTGGAACCATTCTGTATAAAGATAAAAATATTGAAAAGTTAAAACTACATGAAAGAATTAATTTGGGTATGGGAGTAAAATTCCAGGCACCATCAGTATTTTCTGAATTGACTGTCCTAGAAAATTTATTTTTAGCAAATAATAGAGAACATTCGATAAAAGTTAGTGATTTACTGAATGATTTTGCACTTGAGAACGAAAAGAATAGTTTGGCAGGTGATTTATCTCACGGTAAAAAACAATGGCTTGATATAGCATTATCTACTATTTCTAAACCTGATTTGGTCTTTTTAGATGAGCCTACTGCAGGTTTATCAGTTGATGAAACTAGAATAACTGGAGAAATAGTGAAAAACCTTAACAAGCAAGGTATAACTTTTATAGTTGTTGGTCATGATATGGATTTTGTTAAGCAAACTGCTTCCAAGGTTTCATTATTACATTTAGGAAAAATGTTCATAGAGGGAAGTGTTGATGAAGTTCTTTCAGACAAAGGTGTAAATGATATTTACTTAGGATTAAGCTAATGACAAAAAATTTATTATTAAAAATTGAAAATATTTCCTCTGGATATGGATCTACAATTATAGTTAATAATTTCTCTTTTGAGATTCAGAAAGGTAATGTTCTTGCGATCACTGGAAGCAATGGTATGGGCAAAACGACTTTAATGAAGACGATTATGGGCCTTATCGAAGCAAGAAACGGAACAATTACCTTTAAAGGTGAAGATATTACAAATTCAAGCCCTGATTATAGATCTAAATTAGGAATAGGATATGTACCACAGGGAAGGGAAATTTTTAGTGCCTTGTCAGTTGAACAAAATATAATGCTACCAATTTACACCAGAAAAAAAAATTCTTTAAATACTAAAGATAAATTAGAGGAAATTTATTCATTATTTCCAATTTTGAAAGAAAAAAGATTTGCTAATGGATCATCATTAAGTGGTGGTCAGCAACAACAACTTGCAATAGCCAGAGCTTTAATTTTTGATCCAGAAATCATTATTTTAGACGAGCCAGCTGAGGGAATTCAGCCATCTATCGTAACTTTTATAGGTGAGACCTTATTAGATTTATCAAAAAATTTAAAAAAAACATTTATTGTTGTTGAACAAAATATTTCATTAATTAGCCAACTAAATTCAGATTGTATTTTGGTTGAAAAAGGTATTTTGACAAAAAAATTAGAAGCTTCAGAAATAAATTCTGTTGAAAAAGCAAGAGACTTGTTAAGTTTACATAATTAAAAAAAAGGAGAAAAATATGAGCTGGATGAAAGAATCAATAATGATGACAAAAGGTGTGGGCAAAGATAGCAAAGGAGAAACACATCATCTTACAGAAAAAAAACAAGGGACTTATCAATATACTATGGGACCTTATTCAGACCCTGTTATGCATATAAAGCCAGGTGACACAGTAGTAGTTGAAACTAGAGATGCATTTGAAGGTAAAATTCAAAAAGAAACAGATAAACCATCTGAAAAATTGGAAATGCCATTTTTAAATCCACAAAATGGTCCCATCATGATTGAGGGAGCTGAAAAAGGTGATGCTATTGCAGTATACATTGACAAAATGGTTCCTAGAGGCAGTAATCCATTAGGCACTTGTTGCATGATTGAAGAATTTGGAGCATTGACTGGTACAACTTATACAGCAACATTAAATGATCCCTTGCCTGAAAAAGTAAGAAAAATAGATTTGGATGAAAAAAATGTTTACTGGTCTGACAGAATTACTCTTCCTTACAAACCACACATAGGAACCTTAAGTTGTTCCCCTGAGATAGACTCTATTAATTCCCTAACACCAGATAATCACGGGGGAAATATGGATCTTCCTGATATGGGACCGGGCAGTATAACATATTTGCCTGTAAGAAGTCCTGGAGCTAGACTTTTTATAGGGGATGCTCATGCGTGCCAAGGTGACGGAGAGGTTTGTGGAGTAGCAGTAGAATATCCTACAACAACCACTATAAAAGTTGATCTAATCAAAAATTATACGATTGAATGGCCAAGGCTTGAAACAGAAGATATGTTGATGGCAATTGGCAGTACAAGACCATTAGAGGATGCAACGAGAATTGCATACAGAGAATTAGTGAGATGGTTAGCTAAAGATTTTAAATTTGATACTTGGGATATTTACATGATCTTAAGTCAAGTTGGAAAAGTTAGGCTTGGAAATTTTGTAGACCCAAAATATACCGTTGGCGCAGGAATTGAGAAGAAATATTTAAAGTAATTTTTTAGGATGTTTTCTAAAAAAATATTTAAAAAAATAAATATTTTATCCAGTTCTCTTGCTAACGCTAGAAAAAGAAATATTTTAATAAAACCATTACCAATTGATATTTCTAAAAATCTAGATCTAGCTAAACAGATAAGAAGTTTTGCCGAGGCAAAACTAGAGTGGCATCCAATTGGTTTTAAAATTGGTGCCACAAATAAAAAGATAATGAAATTATTAAAAGCTAAAGAGCCTTTTTATTCTTATCTATTTAGAGAACAAACTTTTAGTAATAAAAAAAAACTCAGTTTGACCCCTAAAAATTTGGGAGTTGAGCTGGAAATTGCTTATAAAATAAACAAAAAAATTTTTGATGCTAAAATAGATAATAAAAAACAACTTAAAAAATATATTCGTGGTGTTTCACCAGCTATTGAGTTGGTTGGTTATAGACAAAAATTAAAAAAAATAGATTTTGTTGGACAAGCAATAGTTGATTTTGGACTAAATATCTCTTTTGTAAAATCAAAAATTTATAAAACTAAAAATATTTTGAATTTAAAATTAAAGACTAAATTAACAAATCTTAAAAATAAAAAGACTTATCTAGGACACTCAAATAACGTTATGGGCAATCCAATAAATGCATTATTTTGGTTGGTTAAAGAATTAAAAAAAAAAGATATTTCTTTAAAAAAAGACTTTTGGGTAACCACTGGATCAACCACATCTATTATACCAGTAAAAAAAGGTGATAGTTTTTTAGGTGAAGTTTTTTCGATAGGAAAAATTAATGTTAGTTTCTAAAAATTTTTTTATTTTGTAATTTTTAAAAATTTATCAATTTCAGCAACATTTTCTAATGTCCAATTGATATAACTACTTACTAAAGCAGAGGATGGTCGAAAACTTTTAATTTTTTTTTTATCATTTTTATTTGGACTTCTCACATATTTAAAATACCCCTTATCAATAGTTTCATCAATGATATTGGATACCGTTTTATAAGAATAAAGATTTAATTTTTTTGCAATTTGTTCTTTGTATGTTGCATTTGCTTTGATTGAATATTCATTCATAACCATTACTAATACTCTGTATCTTTTCATATTTTGAGTAAAATAATTTATGATTTCATTAATTGAGTAAGAGTCTATTCTCCTAACCATAAATTCATTTACACCAACAATAATTAAATTTAATTTTTCTTCAGAGTCGATTTTGAACTTGATATTTTTATGATTAATTTTTTTAATTATCTTTAGATAATTTTTATGAGATCTTTGGTTTTTATTAATTTTAATCATTTTTTATATTTAGATTACCGTAAACTGTAACTCATTCAATTAGACAAAAATGTTTGATATAAATATTAAAAATTAAATTTTATCTATCGAAGTAAAATGAGTAAAAAGACACAAAATAAGGTTGATTAAATTCCACTTGAGATTGAAATTAAATATAAATGGGTCATTTATTTTATAGACTCTGATCATGCATTGTAATTAACATGTGGATGTTAATTAACAACTATAGGAGTAATAATGATTAAAGAAAAGAAATCATTGAAGGCTAACAAAACACCTTCAAGACGTAAGT
>Ga0209632_10005338_pt1 | contig 11158 bp, 10 predicted proteins | sample COG_10_FD_184754 | JGI IMG/M metagenome (GOLD analysis project Ga0209632, IMG submission 184754) | Pelagic Microbial community sample from North Sea - COGITO 998_met_10 (SPAdes) (version 2) | ecosystem: Environmental > Aquatic > Marine > Neritic zone/Coastal water | place: Helgoland, sampling...
AGAGAGGCATAAGGTCTTGAAGAGTTGTCTTGCGTTCGCCCTCAGCAATCACGACACATGATTCTGCGTCAATCATGTGGTGTACACTTCTTTTCATATAATGTGTGGTTGTAAGCTCGATGTGGGCACTCAAGACAACCAAGTGTCACGCAGCTGGACGAGACCATTAGCAATGAAAGAATCACCTCTTGAGAAAATAACGAGATTCAAAATTGGATTCTTAACTATGGCGATCGCCGGTTTTTTTTCCTTAGTTTGGTTGGCGGAGGAAAATATACCGGGGAACGTTGTTGAGTCAGTCTTGTGGCTAGCGTTAGTCCTTTTGCCATTGCTCTATTTTTTACACTTAAAAATAAGGCTTAATCTTTTTTTCGGTTTCATGGTCCTTGGGATTCCGCTAGGCATCTCTCTTTCAATCGTTGATTTAGTAAATCTTTTGAATAACGTTAGCGGTATAGCTGCACTTGATATAGGTCTCTCTACTTCGTTATTGCTCGCTTTTTTTGGCGGGCTCGTCTCAGCCATCGGATATTTTGGCTACTCATGGGATGAGCCCGTAAAGCAAAGGGAGTTAAGAATAGTTGATTGCTTTTTTGTTTCAGCAATCATAGTAGTCGTGCCAGCCGCAAGATACATTGAATATAGTTTCCGCAACAATGACTTTGCTGATTTTCTAGATGCCACCTCATTCGGGATTTTTTGCTCGGTCTTTGCGATGGGTATTGGTTTAACCAAGTTTAAAGAAATGCCGGTACTCTCCGCATTGCCTAATATTTTCGTTTGCGTGGCACTTTTAGGTGCAGCCCACTCAACAATCGGTTGGGTATCGGCAAGCCTTATATCGGATCTACCAATGGCTGGTCCCACTATTGTCATGGGGCTCCTAACAATGCTTTATGGTGTGAACGCCTACTTGTTGTCTTTCGTGCTAATCCTAGCGTCCGCCGATTTCTCTGAAAATCTCAATTTGACCACAAAAAATTGGCACCTAGTTGAAGGCTTTATGTTTTTTTTCTTTATGACGTTGGGCCCACAAACATTGTTTGAGATTATTCAAAATAGCTAGTCTCTGTTTACTTTAGACAGGCACTTTGACGATTTTTAAAGTTTAAAAGCATGATCAGAGCAACGCCTTGATCGCATCAATTGGCAGGAGTCGGGCGCCTGTTGGGAAACGTAAGCCTGCTAGATTCAAGCGCAAGATAGTAGCAGCGATATCTCAAAACCTTGTAAGACATTACAATTCTCCATGACACCGTTGCTTCTTACCGCAAAACAATCGAGGAGCGAGATAATGATGACAGCATTCTCTCCTATGGGCGCAGAGGAACGACGACCGCTCATGAACTCTCAAACGCGATCGTGGATCTGGAAGGTGGAGACGCCTGCTTTCTTTTCCCCACAGGTATAGCTGCAATTGTTGGGGCGCTTTCGGCTTATGTAAAATCTGGCGATCATTTACTTATTGTCGACACGATTTTTCCTGCGACTCGCAACTATTGCGAGAAACACCTGCGGAAAAACGGTGTTAGTATCGACTATATTCCATGGCAAACAACTGATGTCACCGCGTGGTTGAAAACAAACACCAAAGCGCTGCTCGTTGAATCTCCAGCATCCCAAACTTTCGAAATAATGGATCTTCCTAAACTGTGCGAGAACGCACACAAGCAAGACATAATTGTTATCGCAGATAACACCTACGGCTCAAGTTGGCTCTATCAACCGTTGAAGCTTGGCTGTGACGTTTCTGTTATTGCTGGAACTAAATACCTTAGCGGCCATGCAGATGTGATGATGGGAGCTGTAGCCGCGAAAGGTCGTGCCTGTGCAGCAATACGATCTCTCGCCCATATTACTGGACAAACCCTTGGACCAGATGATGCCTATGCTTGCCTACGAGGCATACGTACTCTTAGCCTGCGCATGGAACGTCATGGCGAAAATAGTATTGCCCTTGCTAACTGGTTCGGTGAGCGCCCTGAGGTGACTCAAATATTGCATCCCGCACTGCCCGATCATCCTGGCCATGAAATTTGGCAACGGGATTCCAGTGGCTGCAATGGATTGTTGAGCGTGGTGTTTAACGAGGGCTTCGAAATTGAACCGTTTCTTGATCGATTGAAACTATTTAGCATAGGCGCATCGTGGGGTGGTTTTGAAAGTTTAGCCCTAATCATTACACCTCAAAATTATCGACAATTTAGCGAATTTCAACCATCAAACCCAATAGTAAGATTTCACGCCGGTTTGGAAAACTTAGATGACCTTATCAATGATCTTGATCAAGCATTTTTAGGCTCTTTATAGTTTCACCGTAATAACGAATAAGCGACAGACCGAGCCGAGTACAAGTAGAATAAAGACTATCTCCAATCTGGGCCCCAACTACCTGAATACTTGATGTATCATCAAGCAGTCGTCCAACGCATTAATCTAATCAACTAAACAATCAGTAAGAGTCGCAACCTACTCGACAGGAAATATCATGAGAAGAGCCGCCATTGTCACGCCTTTACGGACCCCGGTTGGAAAGTATCAGGGATCATTACAATCATTCAATGCTGAGGATCTAGGCGCGCTGGTTATTCGCGCTTTAGTAGAACGATCTGGCATTGATCCAGAACGAATCGAAGAAGTCATTTTTGCACAAGGCTATCCAAACGGTGAAGCACCCTGCATTGGTCGTTGGGCGGCACTAGCTGCCGATTTACCTTTACATGTATCCGGCACGCAAATCGATAGGCGGTGCGGAAGTGGGCTGCAAGCTGTTGCCAATGCTGCAATGATGATTCAAACCGGCGCGGCAGACGTTGTCATTGCCGGTGGCGCAGAGAGTATGAGCAACGTTGAATACTATACAACCAACATGCGCGCAGGTGCACGCAGCGGCTCTGTGACATTACACGATAGGCTCGAACGTGGCCGCGTTAGATCACAACCTGAAGCAAGATTTGGCCATATTTCTGGAATGATCGAAACTGCAGAAAACTTGGCGCAGGAATACCAAATTAGCCGCGAACAAGCTGATGCCTACGCCATGCAATCACAACAACGCGCGCAAGCGGCTTGGGATGAAGGTAAGTTCGACAATGAGCTCGTCACTATCGCGGTGCCTCAAAAAAAGAAAGATGACCTGATCTTCGATCGCGACGAAGGTGTTCGAGGTTCGACCACAATGGAATCGTTGGGAAAGTTACGCGCACTGAATGAAGGTGGGATTGTCACCGCGGGCAATGCGTCCCAACAGAACGACGCGGCAGCCGCGTGCCTTGTCGTTGCCGAAGATAAGTTAGAAGAGCTCAATCTCAATCCGACGGCTTGGTTTGTCTCTTGGGCCGCCAGCGGCTGTCATCCTGCAACAATGGGTATTGGGCCAGTACCTGCCGTTGAAAAACTCTTTGCACGAAACAACATCAGTTGGAAAGATATCGACTTGGTTGAGCTCAATGAAGCCTTCGCCTGTCAGGTACTCGCTGTTCTAAAGGGCTGGGGTTGGGAGGACATGGACAAGCTGAACGTCAATGGATCAGGTATTTCACTGGGACATCCAATTGGCGCCACAGGCGGACGCATCATGGCGACCATGTTGAACGAATTACACCGACGCGAAGGCCGCTACGCATTGGAAACGATGTGTATCGGTGGCGGACAAGGCATTGCTGCGCTATTTGAGAGAGCCGTTTAGAGGATTTTTTAGAGAGCTATCTAGAAAGCAGCTCTAGATAGCTGTTCTAGATGATCTAAAGGGGGACAGCTAGATCTAAAGGGGGACAGCTACAATTTAACAACTTAAAGAATTTCAACATCAAGGAAGAGAATAGGCATCGTTATATTCATTTAAGTCAGCATCTTAAAAAACTATACTTTCGTTATTGAGGATGGAAATGCATCTCTGCCTACATTCTTGGTACACCGCCAAAAATAGATCAGGCTCCTTTCCCCGGCTCTTCTCAAACTCTAGTCATGTGGGGATATTATTGAGCAAATAAGGATAGTCAGCCATTGGCTTAAAGGCCAATATTCGTTAATAATGAGCCAATCAACTATTCTCATTTCGGTGAAATTCAAAGGCATAAAGCTGTCCCCCCTATTACTACTTTTGAGCGGGTTTTAACCTTCAGACGTATTACTCCGCGACCCTATAAACAACAGAAAAACTGAGATATCCCATGGCACTTCATTCAGTACTGGATCTTGCACCCATTGTTCAAGGCAGCAATTCTGGCGAGGCACTGCAGCGCTCTCTTGATTTGGCGCAGCACGCCGAGGGCTGGGGTTATAACCGTTACTGGGTTGCTGAGCACCACAATATGCGCGGTATTGCGAGTTCAGCTACCGCTGTGGTTGTGGGTCATCTAGCGGGTGGAACCTCCACTATTCGTGTTGGCGCAGGCGGCATTATGTTGCCTAACCATGCGCCTCTGGTGATTGCAGAGCAGTTTGGCACGTTGGCATCTTTGTTCCCGGAACGAATAGATTTGGGGCTGGGACGCGCACCCGGCACTGACCAAAATACGATGAGAGCATTGCGACGAACGCTCACCGGTGATGTTGATGACTTTCCTCGTGATGTCGTTGAACTACAACACTATTTGAAAGAGCCTCAGCAAGGGCAGCGCGTGATTGCGACGCCAGGTGCAGGTACGGATGTACCGTTGTGGATTCTTGGATCGTCACTATTCGGCGCACAGCTTGCTGCGATGTTAGGGCTGCCATTCGCTTTTGCCTCTCACTTTGCTCCGTCTTACATGGATGCAGCTGTTGAGATTTATCGTTCAACGTTTAAGCCATCCGAGCAATTGGATAAGCCGCATGTGATGCTAGGTTTCAACATCTGTGCGGCACCGACGGATGAGGAAGCGACCTTTCTGCGATCTTCGTCGTTACAATCATTTGTGAATCTGAGAAGAGGTACGCCAGTGCAGTTGCCACCGCCGGTAGAGGGATATGAAGAATCTCTGTCACCCGACGAGCGGCAAATGGCTGAGGAGGTAGGCCAATGTTCAGCAGTAGGGTCTATTGAATCTGTAGAGGCAAAAGTCCGTCAATTTTTAGCCCAGACTGGTGCTGACGAACTGATGATTGTTTGTTCTGTTTTTGATCACAGCAAACGGCTGCGGTCTTATGAGATTGCAGCAGAAGTGTTCAACAAAATTTAGAGGGAAAGAGGGACACTGATAGTTTAATAGCTTAGTGATCTACTAATTCCAAGTTAGACCTCAGTCCAATCGATGAGATGGACTGGTTGAGAATGCTAATAGGGTTCGGTCCTCGGCGGCAAGCTGGGCCAGAAACCGGGGATAGTATTGTTCCACAATCTGATAGAGTAGCGTTTGTTCGGGACGGTGACGTGTATGCTGGGGGGCAGCTTCATGGCTACTTAACCAGACTGTACCTTGTAACATGCTGGAATCCTTTCCAGTGCGTGTTAGTTCAGTGTAGTTGGTTCAGACAGGAACCCTAACTAACTGCCCTGCCCTGATCTGAATGCGTGCAAGCAACCTGAGCTGTGGTACATCTTTCCTGTGTGCTATTCCACTCCTTACGCGCAGTTCTCCAGCACCGTTAGGTGAGTTCTTCCTTCTGAACCCGCAAAACTAAAAAGCCATCCTAGGGAGGGCTTTTTAGTTTGGTACGCCCAGAGAGATTCGAACTCCCGACCAACCGCTTCAAAGCCAGTTACTCCTCACCCGGCATCCTTAGACGAATGCCAAGGCGACTCGAGAGCTCGATATTACCGCGCAGTCGATAGCCGGATACCGCCTCGCGCATCACCGACACCATCCATCTCGCTAAATCATCATTGGGCGCAGTAATCAGAAAGAAGGCTTCGTGCTCTCTCGTCTGTCTGGCGATATCGGCAAGTTCATTCTGAGCCGCCTCAGAATGAGCCGAGTAGTTTGGATAGTCCAGTTTGAAGAAGAGATCGTTAGAATTCATCTCCAGTCGAAGAGCCTGTGCCGCACTATCTATCCCCGGATGATTAGGGTCTACGAAACGAGCCCTGCCCAAGAGGGTCTCCGCCTCATCGAATATACCGCGACGCATCGATTCTTCCGCCAGTTGCAGATACCGCACTACGATATCTTGCAGCCCTTCCAATGCGAGCTCATTCCGAGGATCCATAGCGAGTACGTGCTTGAATCGACTATGAGCATTATCATCGACTGGAGTTAACAGCCTATCTTCACTGAGCGCCTGTAACGCCGCATACAAGATATCAGGAATCATACTCCGGTTATCTGCACGACTCGATCCGGTAAAAACCTCGGCATCTGACAACACCCGAATGTCCAGTGGATCGTTCGCTGAGCGAGGCTCCTCTGCCGCCGGTTCGAGCGGAGGTGCCTGGCAGCTACTCAACAGCAGCGCAGCCAACGGGGAAAATAAAAACCTACGAGACTTCATCGACATAAGGTTCAGGTCACAGAATTAATTTACTAGTTCTGAAAAGGGAATGAATTCAAGATTATCGCCGATTGCGACCGCTGTATAGGGCGGAACGACGCCTAAGCCGTCTGCCTGGCTTAGCGACGTAGCCACTCCTGAGCTTTGATTTCTTAGTGCCTGCAGGGAAACCACTCCATCCCCACCTTGCGCTAGCTGACAACGTACATATTCCTGTCGCTCTCCAGACTGGGGAGTTACAAAGCCTGATGCTACTCGAAATGTAGACGGTGCGGCTTGCGTACCTCCCAACATACGAAGCAAGCAAGGCCTAACAACTAACACAAAGGTAACGAAAGCAGATACGGGATTGCCAGGCAAACCGAAGAATTGAGTCGCCGCGATCTTACCGCAGGCAAGAGGCTTGCCCGGCTTTATGGCTAACTTCCACAACTGTAGCTCCCCTTCCTGCTCAACCACAGCCTTTACATGATCTTCCTCACCAACAGACACTCCTCCGGTGGTAATTACACAGTCACTGCGCTCGGCTGCAGCCACTAGCGCTAGCCGGGTTCCCTCGAAATCATCCGCTACTATGCCGCAATCAAGCACTTCTACCTGCAAGCCTTTCAACAGTGCATGCAACGTGAAGTAATTCGAATTGTAGATCTGACCAGCTTCCAACTTCGTGCCAGGTTGCACTAATTCATCGCCGGTTGTTAACAGGCTCACTCGCAGTCTTCTAGTAACATTGACGGACTCCAAACCGATAGAGGCAAGCAAGCCGATGTCTTGCGGCTTTAGCCGATGACCCTTTGCCATCATCACCGCGCCCGCTTGTATATCGCCTCCTGCCTGACGCAGGTTCTCGCCAGGCTTTATATGCTGCTGTAGCACGCAAAGGACATCGCCATTGGCGTTGCAGTTTTCTTGCATCACCACCGCATCTGCTCCCTCAGGTACTGGGGCGCCTGTAAAAATACGCGCGGCCTCGCCCGATTTTAGCTGTTGGCCTACTTCGCCCGCTGCAATTCTCTGAGTAATCTTCAGCTGAATATTTTCAGACCCTAGGTCGGTGCTTTTCAAAGCATAGCCGTCCATCGCGCTATTGCAGTATGGAGGAACATCAATTGGCGACACACAATCACCCGCCAAGACTCTTCCTGCCGCCTGCTCTAGGAGCACGCTTTCCTGCCCAGTTATCAATGGTAACAACGGCATCAGTTGTTCTAAGGCTGTGTCAATTGAGGTCAGTGACATGTCTTAACCTCTACTCAAAGGATAGATAGTCATGAGGTGATACCACTCTCTGATTCGTTTAGCTCACTACGAAGCCGACCTACATACAGCGTCTTAATGGTCTCCTGCAAATTTCCGTGCCAGGACTTCTGCTTAATGCCAAAGGTATCGAATATTTTCTTACTGGAAAGCGTGGAGTTGGGTAGTTCCGGCAGCCGCGGTAGATTCTCGCGAATAGTAGTGTTGTCCAGCAATTGATAAATTTCTTCGTCGTGATTTGCAGCGTACTTGAGAACCTGCCTAGCAAATTCGATCTCCTTCTTAATCTCCAATCCACTGTAATGATAAGTACCCCAGACATTCGCGTCACAGTCCACCTGCTGAGCGACTGCCAATATCGCTGAGGCAATATCAGTCGTTGATGTCGGACTAAACCTACGACGCCAAACTGTCAATTCACCCTTGTGCTTCTTGATCGAATGAATCCAGGATTTGATTAGACCTATTTTGTGCTGACCGAAGAGCCAACCTGATCGCATGATTATATGTTTAGGATGATCTCTTACGGCCTGCTCGCCGGCCAGTGTGTAATAGCCGTAGACACCCTTAGGGTTTGTTTCGTCATTCTCGTTGTACCCTAGTTTTTTCTCACCATCGAACACATAACAGTTGGAAAGGTGCAGCATAGGAATATCGAGCTGATTACAGATCTGGGCCAGCATAGCCGGCAGCAGTGAATTGATTCGTTCACAGCGCTGTTCGGAGGACTCTGCCCGCTTTAGCGCGCTGTGGTTTCTGGAAATAAAGTCAGCCATGTTGATCAACTGCGTAGGGGCAAAGTCGGTGATCATCTTGGCGATTGAGCCCGCGTTGACCGGCTCGAAGTTCTTATCGGCAGGCGCGAGGAAACGAATCTTGTTTTTCCGCAAAATTTCGATCAGGCCTTTGCCTGCTGGACTATTCGCCCCTACTAAGAACAACTTCACTGCTGAGTGACTTCCGTTACTAAAATGTGTTGTTAGAGATCGTGGTTAACTATCTAGGTGCGTAGAGTCTGATCAAACGTGGCTCGAGTCAAGAAGAAGCTGGGCTAGAGCCAAACCGAGAGAGTTGGATTTTAACTATTTAGGCCGTCCTACCGTTGCGGCAGACAGCCCATAAAAAGTTCGACTGGGATCTGAAAATCCCTAGAAAGGTATATCGTCGTCGAAGTTGTCGAAGTTTGCAGGAGCCGCTTGTGGCGTTGCCGATGTAGATCTAGCTGCTGGAGGTCCGCCGCCCTGACCTTGTCCTTGACCCTGAGATTGACCAAATGTGTTGTCGCCAGCGTTTCCGCCGCCGCGCGAGTCTAACATCTGCATCTCTGAGGCAACAATTTCAGTGGTATAGCGCTTAACACCGTCCTGTTCCCAAGATCTAGTCTGCAGGCGACCCTCTATATACAACTTGCTACCCTTCTTTATGTATTGCTCTACGATCTCGGCGAGGCGATTGAAGAAAATCACCCGGTGCCATTCCGTTTTTTCCTGCTGATCCCCCGTAGTCTTATCCTTCCAGGTTTCGCTGGTCGCGAGAGAGACATTCGCCACTCCATTGCCGTTTGGCATGACCCTGAACTCCGGATCATTGCCTGCGTTTCCAACCAGAATAACTTTATTTACACCTCGACTTGCCACTATCTGTCTCCCCGACTAAAACCCGTTGTATCACTATTAATACCCAGTTTAGCGCCCGGATTAGGACTTACATAACTAGGTGTTGCATTGCTGTTAATTTGGAGCCTGAAATTGATTCAGGACTTCACACCAAGTGTATATCAAGCCCGCACTCATTAGAAATTTTCGCCGAAATAAACTTCATTGCTTTTAGTCGCAAGCTGTCCTTTACTCAAGCCTCCCAAATTGTCGATAATGCTCGGTTTCGCCTACCGCAGTGAGTGAGTCATGGATTCGATTGTCGTACGGGGTGCACGCACCCATAATCTAAAGAACATTAACCTCACTATCCCCCGCGATAAACTCGTAGTCATCACCGGGCTGTCCGGCTCCGGCAAGTCATCACTGGCATTCGATACCCTCTATGCTGAGGGTCAGCGCCGTTATGTCGAGTCACTTTCGACCTATGCGCGCCAGTTCCTATCGATGATGGAGAAACCGGATATCGATCATATCGAAGGTCTCTCACCAGCAATTTCCATCGAGCAAAAATCCACGTCCCACAATCCACGTTCTACAGTGGGCACGATTACCGAGATTTACGATTACCTGCGACTGCTCTTCGCGCGAGTAGGCGAACCGCACTGTCCAGAGCACAATATAAAGCTACAGGCTCAGACCGTCAGCCAGATGGTGGATAAGGTCATGGCACTTCCCGAAGGCAGCCGCATTATGGTGCTCGCGCCTATTATCCGCGAGCGCAAGGGAGAACACCTTCACGTCTTCAGCGAGTTGAACAGCAGCGGCTTCATACGCGCTAGGGTTGATGGGTTGGTCTGTGAAATAGAATTTCCACCGGAGTTGGAGAAGAACAAGAAGCACTCCATTGACGTGGTGGTTGATCGCTTGAAGATCAAGCCTGGACTGGAGCAGCGCCTCGCAGAGAGCTTCGAGACTGCCGTTCAATTAGCCGACGGCTTAGCGCTAGTCAGCATTACCAGTGAAAATGACGAAAAGCCGCAAGACGATCTCGTGTTCTCTTCCCTGTTTGCCTGCCCGCAATGCGGACACAGCATCTCGGAGCTAGAACCGAGGTTATTCTCCTTCAACAACCCAGCCGGCGCCTGCTCCACCTGCGATGGCCTAGGCGTAAAACAGTTTTTCGACGAGAGTCGCATCATCACCGACGAGACATTGGCTTTGGCAGAGGGGGCGATTCGTGGCTGGGATCGTCGCAACATCTACTATTTTCAGATGCTCACCTCCTTGGCAGCTCACTACAACTTCACAGTCGAGACACCATTTCAGAAACTTTCTAAGAAGCACCAAAATCTCATCCTCAGAGGAAGCGGCAAAGATGTCATCGATTTTCACTATGTGAACGATCGTGGCGATACGATCACGCGCAGCTACCCCTTCGAAGGCATCTTGCCCAACATGGAACGCCGCTACCGTGAAACAGAATCGAATTATGTCCGCGAGGAACTGGCGAAATACCTTAGCTCGCAATCCTGCCCCGACTGCAGCGGCACGCGCCTGAGGAAAGATGCTCGATACGTACTAATCAAAGGATTAAACCTGCCCAGCATCACCGGGATGACAGTTGCGCAGTCGGCCGATTATTTCAAGAAACTTAAACTCTCTGGCACCCGTGCCCAGATCGCGGAAAAAATTCTAAAGGAGCTTCAGGACCGCCTAAAATTCTTGATCGATGTGGGACTTAACTATCTAACACTCAATCGCAGCGCAGACACGCTCTCAGGTGGAGAGGCGCAACGCATTCGTCTCGCCAGCCAGATTGGCGCTGGCCTGGTCGGGGTGATGTATATCCTAGACGAGCCTTCCATTGGACTGCATCAGCGCGACAATAACCG
>Ga0209632_10005340_pt1 | contig 11158 bp, 6 predicted proteins | sample COG_10_FD_184754 | JGI IMG/M metagenome (GOLD analysis project Ga0209632, IMG submission 184754) | Pelagic Microbial community sample from North Sea - COGITO 998_met_10 (SPAdes) (version 2) | ecosystem: Environmental > Aquatic > Marine > Neritic zone/Coastal water | place: Helgoland, sampling...
CTATCATCCAAGCTAGACGAACAGGTTACTAGTGACGATATTGACGATGCTGATGATGATGAGGGCTCGGTAGTTGTTACATCAACAATTGTTGAAGATAGTGACGATGAAGAGGAGGTGGTGGAGGAAGAGACTGTATTTGTGGCTCCATCTCCAGTGGTTGAAGCTCCTAAGAAAAAGAGAGTAGTAAAGAAGATTGTTAAAAAGACAGTAGCACCAGTTGCTGAAGCATAAAGGCATTCAAAATAAACACATCAAATTAAAATAAAAATAATAATAATAAAAATAAAAACATCAAATAAAATAAAATAACAAAACATCAAATTTATCATAATTAGTAAATACTGATTATAATATTTTTTCCCTACTTCTATATATTCTTCTATAGTTCCCCTCCTATTCTATAGTAATATGAACAACAATATCCATTTTTGTAGAAATATTGTAAATATCATGTATATTTATATCGCTTAATCCTCTTTTATGGAAAGTATAAGTTTGATATTTTACAATTTTCAAAGATTTTACTGGTATTTCCAGAATGGATTGGTCAACTTCAATCTTAATATTTTCTAATGTGTAAATATCAGCCATTTTGAACTTTTCAATAATATGGAGTGAATTATACTTATCAATTAAATAATTATCGGGCAATATAGGATTACATATAAAAATAATATCGCGTGAATTGTATTCAAAATATATTTCATTGTGCCATAAAGGAATGAGAAAAAATGTATCCTTGTAGTCGTATTTACATATATTATTTATAAACATGTCATTCAAAGTTGGTTTTATTTCTATTATAATCTCTTCATTTTTAGACAATAATTTATCAACGCAAAACATCTTAAAATTTTTAACAATATTGTTTATGGTACATACACATTTTCTATATAATACATCATTCATATGTTTATTGGTTAATAATTCTGAGAATAGATCAATATATTTTTGCGCGTTAACCATGTTTATGTTACTATGGTTTATTTTAGGTATGAGAATTTCATTCAAATCATTATATGCTTCATGTAATTGCTGAAACTTTATATTATCTCCTCCTTTGTCTGGATGATGTATTTTTGCTAATTTATGATATTGTTTTTTCAAATGAAATAAATCATAATCCATGAATTCTTTATCAGTAATATTCATTATATCCAAACATTCATCTAATTTCATGAATTATATTTAATAGATAAATGAAATAATTCTCTAAATGATATATTGGTCTATGATTATTATGATATTGTATCTCAAATCATAATAATATTCAATTAATTTCATGAATTATATTTAGTAGATAAATTAGATAATTCTCTAAATGATATATTGGTCTATAATTATTATTATAGAGTTTGAGGAATGATACTGTTTTAAGAATTATATTATTTATATTTTTCATATATGTGGTCTCTTTAGAAAGTTGTTCATTTATATACCATATACACGTATGTATATCCAAATTATAAATTAATAGATTATAAAGATGATCGCGCAATACTATTATTTCAAAATTATCAATGTCATATATATAACTAATCAAAATATCACATAATTTAATATGATCATCCGCGTCATTTATATCAGATTTCATATTTTTGATATTATTAACATGATTAGTCTTTAATTTTTTTGATAATACTAACTGGTATCGCGACTTAGTTGGTTTTGGTAATGAAAGAATAGTAAAATGCGTCAATATATTATTACAAATAAACGATATATTATCAGTTAACAGTATATATTTTACATTACATTTGTTATGATAGTATCCATTAATGTAACTATAAAATATATCATGTAGTTCGCTATGAACGTTATGAAAATTCTTACATAAAATGATACCAGATTTATTTGGTTTTGACATTAAAATATCTACATATCTGGTGAATATTTCATGCCATAGTAATTTACTTTGACATCCTAACATCTCAAAATCAACTTCAATATGTACATCACTTACCATAATATTGTATACGTCTTTGTTGAATTCAAATGATATTTTCCTTTCATATTTTAATTTCGAAGCGCTAAATTTTTTAATGATTTGTAACGATTGAGTATATTTTCCAATTCCTTTTGGTCCGTATAGAATTAAATTTGAAAAATCGTCATATGAATTAAATAACGAATGCTTTGAATAGTCGTATTCGTGTAGATCATTTTTATAATTACAATATTCCTCACAATTTGTTAATCTTTTCATAATTTAATATATTAAAATATCTTTTTAATTCACTTTAAACCTATAAGGTAATGTAATTGATTAAGTTTCCTAGAATATTTTAATGGTACCTTAAGATGTATTGATTAAATTTCCTCAATAATTATACCTTTTGTCGTTGTGCGTTTAACCATGCGTATATCTTTATCGTGAATACGATGATGACAATCTTCACATATATTGATAAGGTTAGCAGTATGATTCATGGGTATGCTTGAATTAATAGTTTCATTAATAAATTTGTTTTTAGCATCCTGTTGATATAACAAATGATGTACATGAACCCCTTCATTTTCTTTACATATTTCACACATGCTTTTTATTTTTGATGTGTTGTATTTTGATTTACTGTAAAAGAGCACATCTTTTTTATAATATTTATTCAAAATATTGAATGCGTTTTCCATAAATTCATGAGGTAAATGTAGAGACTTACATACTTCTAAACCATAAATTTTATCACCTGATCCATCTTTAAGTTTACGATCGTAAATAATACAATCTTTTTCAATATCGTATTCAATACTCATATGTTTATAAGACAATTTACCAATCTGATGAATTTCAGGAAAGTCTAATAGTTCATGAAAATGTGTTGCGAATATAAAACTTACTCTTTCCTTTGATAATGTTTGTAGCCCAGAAATAAATATACACATTGCTGACGGTAACTCGGTACCTGAACATAATTCATCTCCCAACACTAAGCTATGTTTTGTTGCGTATTTTAATATGTTCGCCATTTCGCTCATTTCTAATGTAAATGTAGATAACCCTTTGAATAAATTATCACAATTTAATATCCGTGTGAATAATTCTTTATACGGAGTAAATTTAAATGATTGCGCCGGTACATAAAATCCGGATTGCGCGAGTATGATAGCAATTCCAATTGATTTAATCAGACATGTCTTTCCAACAGCATTTGTTCCAAACAATAGAATATTATCTTCTCCTAAGGATACATCATTAGCAACGTATATCTCATCGGTATTTATTTGTTCTACTAAAGGATGTCTTAATGATTCTGTTTTGAATGATGAAATGTCATTATTCTCAATTATAGGTTTACAATAATTGTATTTGGAAGCAATGTATGCGCGGTTCTGCATAATATCAACTAATCCTGTGAAATTGCATATTTTATATAATGATTCTGTTTTTAATTTTAATTTTGATAAAAACTCAATATATTTATTATTTACCATAACTTTCAAATCGGTTTTGTATTGTAAATTGTGCTTACATATATTATGTATTTCGGGAGATACAACACTAATGGTAGTATTAACTTTATGAATCTGAATTCGGTCTGCCTTTATACGAAGTTGTTTATTTATCGGATCGTGTGTCGTATCAGTTGTCGCGTCGGTATTCGTTTTAGAAAATGTAGATTGAAAATCCCAAATAAATTCCTCGCCCTGATGATCCTTTATAATCGCTTCAATATATGGAACCCGTGATTTTGTTGTCTGTATTGAATATCCCGATTTTTCAGTATCATGTAACTTTAAAAAGTGAGTATTTTTTTTGGGATTAATTTTTTGATTCATAAGATCGTCAAACTTAGATACAATAGTAACCAGACCCTTGTATGAGTCCTGTAATTCTTCATCTATCAAATCTAGATCATCGTATATACCTCTATGGAATATATTTTCCTCAATAAAATAAATATTTTTACACTTTTCAATGTCTATATGCGAAGAAATAAAGGTAGCTATATCGACGATACATGTGGATATTTCTTCTGGTTGTAAATATGAAAGTTCTGGATGTTCTTTAATAATATTACATAATGTACTGATATTACTGAAATTCTTATATAGGGTATATAAATTTTTAATTGGTAATTTTTGCATTACAATCAGTTTGGTAATTTTTTCAATATCTTTAATTTCACTTAATTCGTTTCGTAGTAACTCAACCAATGTAACTTGATTCGTAACTTGATTCATAACATGTTCCGTAATATCATACGTATTCTGTAATTTAACAGGATTCGTGATTGGATTTAATAGTGTTTCACGATGTATCCTCTTACCCATTGCTGTTAGAGTATTATTTGTAAATTCTAAAACGGATGAATATTTACCATTTCCGTCGCCAATAATATTCAATTGTTTGGCAGAATGATTTGCTAATATTAATCTCTCTGTTAGGTTCTCTATGACTGGTTCACCTATTTTCTCAATAAGATAAGGATTCATTATGTGTAGATAGTTCAACAGATAACAATAGGATTGTGTAGCAATTGCGCAATGACTAAAGCCTTCTAAGAAAACATTAATATTGTTAATTGAGAAGAAGGTATTGAATATCTGCTTTTGATACGACTGGGACTCGCATTTTACTGCTTTTATAGTGTTTGGGTCAGAAGCATCGTTCAAATCAATAACCTTTACTGTAATTGAATGATTGTTTGTATAGTGTAAAATAGAAGTGATGACTGAAGTAGAGAGATTGCTTATGATTATTGTTTCCGAAGGATTATACACAGAAATGTAACGCTCTATATCATCATACATATTTGGGATGCCAGTATATTCAACAATATATTCATACATTTGTGATTTTCCAGTAATTATATTGATATTTGATATACCTACGTATAATTTGTTACGTATTCGCTCTAACCAAATACATGTGTTATTATTTGTTCTATTATTATTATCATCAGAACAATTCATATCGATATATGTGCCTGGAGTTGATATGCTAGATAAACTGCGTGTAGTATTTTTACAGTTGCTATCCTGATCATAGATAACGCATGTATATCCATTGGACTGGATCTTATATACCCATTTATCTATATAGTTGTCTTTGAATCCGGCAGCTAATACATTTTGACTACCTACACATACCGATTTTTCAACAACTGCGAGACCTGTAACATCTCCTATATGGTGTATATTATGATACAATGTTGTAGTATTATCATTAAGTGAATATATTTCATAGAATGCTCCTACCTGCATTAGTAAAACTGTTTTTTTACCATATGTATTAATATAATCGTTAGCTTTATGTATATAGTCTTCAATTAATTTCATAATATAAGTATAGTATAGTATTAAGTTAATTTTTTAAATAATAATATTAAACATTTAATCGGTATGTAGTTTATAAATGAATTTCGCTGTTAATAGGAAATCATTTGATAATAATTATATATACATTATGGAGCCTGTAAATAATAACGTTCTTGATAATGGTACATTTCATAGATTGATATATTCTAATTCGCACATGACTTTGAATTCATTGATATTTAAGGTGACATTTTACAATACAACTGTAACGAAAAATTTTAATAAATATAAATTATCATTTGATGTTCATAATTCAAGAAATATTGAAAGCTGTAATTATATAAAATATGTAGAAGATACAATTATAGACAAGTTTCGTTTGGGAGAATTACCCAAACGGAGTTTAATAGAGAGTATATATACTGATAATATAAAACTATATTCTGACAAAAAAATAGATAATCGCCTTACTTCGATTGATGTATATTTAAAAATTTCAGGTATTTGGGTAAATAAAAGTGAATACGGTCTGACATATAAATTCAGTGGATAATATTCATACACTCATTCATACATTCCTTCGTTCATAAAACTATAATGAGGTGGTTACAAAGTCAATTATATATTGCTTATCGCATGTAATATGATCATCCTTAAATTTCTGAAGATTAATAAATTTCGGTTTTTTCATTTTATTTGTTTTGTAATAGATATAATGTCCATATTTTCCACACCGTATACTCATCTCATTTGTGATCTGCCTTACAGTACCTGACGGCTGTCCATCTAATAGATCAATTACATCGGATAAAATAATATCCGCAAAATTCTTTTCTTCATTCTTTATTGATATTTTGCGATTATCATACTCTACATATATTCCAAATTTCCCCCGCTTGAGGATAACATTATTCTCTCTATATTGTCCAAGCGTTCGCTCATTGGAGCTAGCATCAATCAATTCATCTATAGAATATTCATGATTCTTTATTTTCTCAATATCAAAATTATCTATAATCTTTTTAAATACATACTTTCCATCATCTGATATCATTTTAATAACAGGTCCATTTTTAGATATGATAAATTCATGTTTATCATCTATCATCATTTTTTGTTTTTCTATACTGTTATATTTTTCGGTTAATCTATTTATACTTTTGGTTAGAACATCACAGGTTGTTTCTTTATCATTTTTATTACATGCGATTTCATCTAGTTGTAATTCCATACTCTCGGTAAACCCATACTGGAAAAGTTCTGAAAAATGTTTCATAAGCATTTCAATGACTAATATTCCTAGTGGTTGGATAATCAGTTTGTTTTTTTCATTACCTATCACCTTTTCAGTTTTCTTTTTGGTTATTGTTCGTTCATGGAGTTCATATGAACAGCATTTGATTTTCTCTCCCGTAACATTTCCTTTGATCGCATATTTTCGTTCCTTTATCTTTTCTATAATGCTCGCAAATGTAGATGGACGACCAATATGTTTGGTTTCTAACTCTTTTATCAATCGTGCTTCGCTATAATGAATTGATGTATTATTGAATGTTGGTACAGATTCTATTTTATTGGATGTAATTTTATTTACATGTAATAAATATTGTAAGTATATTGATTCATTTTCTCTTTTATTATTATCGTCTAAAATCATCCATCCTAGAAATACTACGTTATCAATAGTGTATACAAAATGGTATGTTTCGTCCACGTATATTTTAAATTTATAAACGTCAACAATACCATTCATCATTAGTGATTTAAGTGTTTGTTTTCTTATCAATTCATATACTTTTTTTTCCTTTCCACTCAACTCAGGAACGGCATGTATGCATGTGGGTCGGATAGCTTCATGTGCCTCTTGAGAATTATCATTTTTTTTACATGTGAAACTATGATTATAATACTTATCTCCATATGTTTTGGTTATATATGTATTACATTCTTCCTTAAATGTGTCTGCCAAAAAGAAACTATCTGTACGCATATATGTTATATGTCCAGCTTCATATAATTTTTGACAGACTGACATACAATCTTTGGGTGACATATTTAGAACATTATTACAGGATTGTTGTAAAGTACTGGTAATGAATGGATGTGGGGATTTTCGCTCAACGCCTGATTTCATATCATGTGTTAATGGGAATGATGTTAATTTATTGCATATGTTAAGTAATTGTAGTATTTCTTTTTCATCGGTTAGAGATTTATTCAATATAAATTGTATATTTTTATTTGAGAAATAACCAACAGTTTGATATGATAATTCGTGTTCCAGATCTTTACTTTTCATATGATTTTCATATAGTATATGAAGAGCGGGTGTTTGGCAACGACCTGCTGATAAATTATTTGATCGCGATATTTCCTTCCACAATATAGGTGATAGTTTAAATCCTACAAGTAAATCAAGAATTTGACGTGTTTGTTGTGATGATACCATATCCATATCAACCGTCTGAGGATTATTTATAGCTTTTAAAATGGACTCTTTAGTAATTGAATTAAATTTAATGCGCTTTGTTTCTAGAGGTAAATTAAACATATCCATTACATGCCATGCTATTCCTTCGCCTTCACGATCGTCATCAGTTGCTAATATAACCTCATCGCATTGTTTTATTTTTTTTCTGATTTTTTCTATTTGTCTTTCCTTTTCTTTTATATTTTCAAATGTAATATTGTAATGATTGTCAATACTATTTAATGAATTCACGTGGCGTAAATGTCCATATGTAGCTTCGCATTGATAATTGTCTCCTAAAAAGGATAATATTTTATTACATTTTGCTGGAGATTCTACTATAATTAAATACTTCATATGTATGATATGTTATAATACAATGACGTGTTTTTAATATTGTTGTCATTGTTTAGGATTATATTATTGCTATTGTCATCTGTGTCATCTGTGTCATCTGTGTAATCAGTGCCATTGTTGTTGTCATTGTTGTCATTGTTGTCATTGTTGTCATTGTTGTTGTCATGATTGTTCCATATTTTCCATTCATTTGTGCTTAACATGCCTTATTAAAATCTTTATAATTTATATGCCAGAGCCGGACCCTGAACCTCCTCCTCCTCCTGATGAAGTATTTAAACCGCCTTTAATACAGAATACTGGTTGGTATCTACTTTCAACAACCACCAACAATCTAACATTTATAGATGTAATAAATAGTTATAAAATTCACCCAAACGCAACAATAAGTATATTTAGATATGCATACTATTATTCTGATAATTGGTGTCCGGTAAATGAATTTGGCAATTTGAATTGGCAAACTATATCTGTTACAGATATTATGAATCCACATTCAGCGTATTGGATATTAGTTCAAACATTTGAATACGAACCTGAGCCTGAGCCTGAACCTGAACCGGAACCTGAACCGGAACCTGAACCTGAACCGGAACCAGAGTTTGAACCAGAACCACAACCGGAACCGGAACCAGAAGCACCCGAACCAGAGCCAGAGCCAGAACCAGAGCCAGAACCAGAACCACAACCAGAACCTGAACCAGAAACAGAGCCAGAACCGGAACCGGAACCAGAGCCAGAACCGGAACCAGAACCAGAACCAGAAGCACCAGAACCAGAGCCTGAACCGGAACCGGAATCAGAACCAGAGCCTGAGCCAGAGCCCGAACCAGAGCCTGAACCGGAACCAGAATCAGAGCCTGAACCGGAACCAGAACCAACAATTATTGGAACATTTGTAGGCGAAAGCAATACCGAATATACAATTTTATATCAAAATCCATGTAATCAAACAATGATTAGAATAATGAACACATATAAGTGCGGATTAATATGCGATAAGTTAATTCCTAATATTAGGGAAACTATATTTGACGGCGTTACCGTAAGTGAAATCGCATCTATTATAGAAAGATTTACAGGTAAGAACGCATTGTATCGTTCATATTTTTCATCAAATATGAAATATTCATTTGCGCAAAAAGGGTTTTTAGAAGATTTTGTAACCATGATACAGTATCAATCTAGTTTACAAGGATACGTAACAAATCCGGATTATAATTATCAATCATGTTTTGATAAACAGTCTTCATATATGAATTTAGGCACGATTGAAGCCAATTATGAATTATCTATTGCTGTTCTTAATTTATTGTCTAGGGTATGTTCTGATCCAAGAAATAATGGCAGGAAAGTTTTTTGGATTGTCGTTTCCAAATTACCGTCACTTGAACGAACTAGAAATATTCCAAGAATTCCAACCGGTCCAGTAAGTATTTTAGACGAATCTAATACGAATATTCAATTGCCTCCACCTTTACCTCCAATCGTATTAGAACCAGAACCTGAACCGGAACCGGAACCAGAACCGGAACCAGAACCCGAACCGGAACCAGAACCAGAGGCACCCGAACCAGAGCCGGAACCCGAACCAGAACCAGAACCAGAGCCTCAACCAGAACCAGAACCTGAGCCTCAACCAGAACCTGAGCCTCAACCCGAACCGGAACCAGAACCGGAGCCTGAGCCTGAGGCACCAGAGCCTGAGCCAGAACCCGAGCCTCAACCAGAACCAGAGCCTCAACCGGAACCCGAGCCTCAACCAGAACCGGAACCTCAACCAGAACCCGAACCAGAACCGGAACCTGAACCTGAACCAGAGGCACCGGAACCTGAACCAGAGCCAGAACCAGAGCCAGAACCAGAACCCGAGCCTCAACCAGAACCCGAGCCTCAACCTGAGCCAGAGCCAGAACCAGAACCAGAACCTGAGCCTAATATTCCTATTAATATCTCACAGATTGTGAATTTAAGAAACAGTAACGGAAACTTATTTTTGGGTATTTCTGATAATAGTTTTTCGACAGAAGACTATTTATCTTTTAACGAAGATGGATATAGCTTTAATAATAGTATGATATCTTCAATTATATCATTTGATGAATTATCGTCACATCTCACAACTGAAACAACGTCTAGCTCATTGGTAATAGGAGATCAGAATAATGATGTGGAAGAACCATTAACGAACTTAGTAAACTTTATAAATTTAACAAATCTTGGTATAACTGATTCAATCAGAGAAGCAGGAACGTTTACTGATATACATGTCACATATAATGGGAGTCCGTATGAAACGATTAGTGGGAATAAACGACCATATTATATATCAAATTGGAGATCTAGTTTACAAACAATATACCACCGTATTGATGGAAGTGTTGTAAATAGTGCTAGCAATGGTGTTAGCAATGGAGGTTCATCTAGTATATTAAATGAAAGTTCTGACTCATATAGAGTAAGTATAAATACTGACAAACGTAACCCTAAATTGCATGTTTTGTTTAAACTTGAAGATCAACCTGAACCAGAACCACAGCCAGAACCTGAACCTGAACCAGAACCGGAACCAGAAGCTCCAGAACCAGAACCTGAACCAGAACCTGAACCAGAACCAGAACCAGAGCCAGAACCAGAACCTGAACCAGAACCTGAACCTGAACCTGAACCTGAACCTGAACCTATATCTATACAATGTTTAGATCAAACCATAAATAATACAGTTTCTATGGCTAATCCATATTTATTTAACAATGTACTATATAATAATTTTGATTATATAGGTGTAAATAATGGTATTTATAAATTAACTGGAGTAGCAACATCACACCCTATTGGTTTTGTAATAGATGATGCTTCATTATTTGAAGTAATTTCAGGAACTCTATATGGAACAAAGGTTGTTAATAACATGAACATAAATCATTATACAGGAGATATTGAAATTGAAGTAAAAGGTGACTTTGGTATAATTAGCTACCATTGTTATAATCATGGTTATATGGGTGGATATAATCGTTTAAGATACTCTGATAGTTGTCCAATAAAAGAACCGGAACCGCAGCCTGA
>Ga0209632_10005347_pt1 | contig 11144 bp, 11 predicted proteins | sample COG_10_FD_184754 | JGI IMG/M metagenome (GOLD analysis project Ga0209632, IMG submission 184754) | Pelagic Microbial community sample from North Sea - COGITO 998_met_10 (SPAdes) (version 2) | ecosystem: Environmental > Aquatic > Marine > Neritic zone/Coastal water | place: Helgoland, sampling...
GAAACAAAATTAAAGAAATATTTAAAGATGATCTTACGGTAAGAGTGCGTTACCCTGAAAACTCAGCTAGTGGTCTTAGAAGAATAATTGATAATTTTTCACAATTTTTATCTCTTGTGTCTATTAGCGCTATGTTAATTGCTGGTATTGGTATCGCAAATACTCTGCTATCTTTTATAAATCAAAGCAATATGTCTATTGCAGTAAAGAAAGCTTTAGGATTTTTTTCATTAAATATAAAGACAATATATTATCTACAATTATTAATTTTACTTACTTTTGTAAGTATCGCCTCTTATGCTTTGAGTTTTTTGCTAGTTCCTGTGGCCGATGTATATTTATCTGAAGGTCTAGGGTTGGATATCAAGCCCTTATTTTCATTGACTAATTTTATTAAGATATTCCTTGTTGGCATGTTGGTATTAATCATTTTTTCGATTCCAACTATTAATGCAATCGATCAAGTAAAAGCCTCTAACTTATTTAGAAATGTATTTCAAAATTTACAATTTTATTATTCAAAAAGATCTATCTTTGTAAGCTTACTGTTTTTAGCAGGCTTAATGATGTTATTTGTCATTGGTTCAGCAAGACCCTTATATAGTTTAATTTATTTTTTAGCTTTTTTCATTTGTTTAATTATATTTTTTTTACTTTCAAAATTTATTGTTTTTTTACTAAAAAGTTTAAAAAATATATCTAATATCCCTCTTAAAGTTTCAATTAAGAATATTACTCAAACAAAAGGTATTACTCCAATCACAATTATGTCTTTGGGTTTAGGCGTTACTTTGTTGTTAACACTAGCATTGGTTGGCACAAATTTTAAAAGAGAAATTGCAAAATCTATTCCTGAGGTCGCACCTGATTATTTTTTTATTGGGATACAGAATTCTGATAGAGATTTATTTGAAAGTGCAATTATTGAAATGGATTCTAATACAAAATTAGAAATAGTGCCTTTGGTTGCAACAGGTATTGTTAAGATTAATGGAATAGACCCAAGAACTTATATTAAAAAAGATAATAATAGTTATTGGGTAATTGGAAGTGATAGACGTTCATCATGGGTAGCTGAAGTTCCTGAAGATAATCCAATAACCGAAGGTAAATGGTGGGATTTATCAAAACCTAACAAGCTTCAAATTTCATTAGATAGTGAAGTTGCAAAAGATTTTAATATAAGATTGGGAGATATTTTTACACTTAATATTTATGGAAGAGAGATTGAAGGAAAAATAGTTAATTTTAGAGCAGTTGATTATCGAGATTTATCTATAAATTTTGCTATGTTGTTCAATCCACAATTTGCAAACACTATTCCACACGAATACTTAGCAACAGCTAAATTTAAAGATCAAACAAAATTCAAAGAAGCCAAACTAATAGAAACTTTGCCAAGTATTTCAATTATAAGAATTGCTGATTATCTAACAAAAGTAACCAATATATTGAACAAAGTTTTTATTGCTGTAATTTTAATTTCAGGCATTACAATTATTATAGGCTTAATTGTTATCTCTAGTGCAATTATTGTTCAAGGCAAGATTAAAGAGTTTCAAAACTTAGTTTTTAAAATTTTAGGTTTTTCAAAAAAAGAAGTTATTATATCCTCTGTTATAGAATTTGCTTTAATCTTTTTTTCAGTAATTTTAATTGCAATATTTTTTGCTGTGATCGGCTCTTATTATATTATTGAAAATGTCTTTCAATTAGTTTGGCAATTAGATTTAAAAATATTATTTAACATTAGTGGAAGTATCGGCTTAGTAACATTAGCTTTAATTATGTTAACAAATTTAAAGTATCTAAACCCAAAAGTTTATCCCCTAATTAGAAATCAATAAAACTAATCTTAATTTTATAATCTTTTAAAAATATAACTAAAAATGCCAGACCAAAGTAATTCATAATTTTTATTAATTAAAAACTTGTAGATATCACTTTGTTTTATTTCTTTTGCATGAATTTCAATACACACTAATTCGGGTTTAAACTTGTCAAAAGATAGACCCTCTAAAACTTTTAAGTCTGCTCCCTCTACATCAATATTTAAAAAATCTATTTTAGTATTTTTGTATTTATCTCTGTTTAATATTTCATCTAAAGTAAATGCTTGAATGTCTTTTTCTTTAATTCTACCTTGAAAAACATTTTTTGCTTGAGTGCCTTCAATGGTGCTTAGTTGACTAAATTCTTTTTGAAAAAAAAGTTTTACAACTCCATTCCTATTAGAGATTGCACAATTATAATTCAAATCTTGTGGCCTCATATAATTAAATAGATCAATAGAAAATTGACTTGTGTCTATATTTATTCCACCCCAGTTTTGTTTATAAAGTAAGTATGTGTTATTTATATGTGTTGGGTGATGACATCCAACATCAACATAAAAGCCATTCTTTTTATCTTTAAAATAATCTAAGACTGCTGTGTCTTCATTATTCATTGAGTATGATTTTTTTTTAATAAAAAACTTATATTTAATGTAAATATTATGAATTATGTGAAGTTTTCTTAAAATTTTTTTTAACACTCTAACAGCTTTATCTAGATCTTTTAAAGCACTCAATAGTATTTTTTAATAAACAAGCAATAGTCATTGGACCTACACCACCTGGAACAGGTGTTAAAGCTTTTGCAACCTTAGATACTTCATCAAACGCAACATCACCTACAATACCCTTTTCCGTTTTGTTAATACCTACATCAATTACTATTGCATCTTCTTTTACCCAATCTGCTTTTACTAATTCTGGAATGCCCACCGCCGCAACAATAATATCTGCTTCTAAACACTCAGCTTTTAAATCTTTAGTTCTTGAGTGTGTAATTGTTACTGTACAATTTTCTTTTAAAAGTAATTGTGCCATTGGTTTACCATTAAGGTTTGATCTGCCAATTATAACAGCTTTTTTTCCACTCAAATTTGGTTCAATTTTTTTAATCATTAAATAACATCCTAAAGGAGTGCAAGGTACTGAACTTTCATAGCCAGATGAAAGGTTTCCAACATTTACTGGGTGAAACCCATCAACATCTTTTCCCGGTAAAATAGCTTCAATAACTTTTTGCTTATCAATATGTTTTGGTAATGGTAGTTGAACTAGAATTCCTGAAATACTTTCATCTTTATTTAGCTCTTCAATTTTATCTAATATATTTTTTTCTTCGACAGCTTGTGGATATCTAATTACTTCTGACTTTAAACCTACTTCATTCGCAGCTTTTTCTTTCATACGAACATAAATTTGACTAGGAGCCATGTCTCCAATTAATATTACTGTTAGTCCTGGAATTTTGTTGTATTTCTCTTTTAATTTTGAAACTTCTGTTTTTAACTCTTTTCTTAATTCAGCTGCTATTTTTTTGCCATCTATTAAAATCATAAAAGCTCTTTAAAAGATAATTGGAGCAATGTACAGCTTCATGCACACTTCAATAAACCAAATCAATAAAAGAAGTATAATTGGTGAAATATCTAATGAGCCTAAATTAGGCAAAAAACTCCTTATTTTATTTAATATTGGATCTGTTAAACGGTAAGTCATTTCTAAAATTGAGTAAACAAATCTATTTTGTGTATTTAAAATATTAAAGGCAATCAGCCAACTGATAATCACATTTGCAATGATCACATACGAGTAAAGTTTTAATATTTGAAGAACCAAATAAAAAATAGCTATCATTTCTTCTCTATATAAATTGACTGACTCGGGAAAGCGAATGATGCATTATTTTTTTCAACAATTTGCTTAATTTCAATTGCTAATCTTTCTTTTACAGAAAGCCATTCATTCCAACTATCAGTTTTTGTAAAACAACGAACATACATATCAATCGAGCTATCAGAAAATTTATCAATTCTTACTGCAACACCAATGCTAGCATTATAATCATCACTTTTATTAATATAATTTTCAATTTCATTTCTTACAGTTTTTAATTGATCGACTGTTGTGTCATACTGGAGTGTGATAATCCAACTAATTAACCAATTAGAAGTTTCACTAACATTAACAACTGCATTTTCTGCAAATTGAAAGTTGGGAATAATTGCTAATGATTTATCAAATTTTCTAATTGTTGTAGATCTAAAACCAATTTTTTCAACTATCCCTTCAATTATACCATCAACTAATATCCAGTCACCAATCTTAAATCTTTTTTCAACAAGTACTAGAATTCCAGAAATTAAATTTTTAAATAAATCTTGTGCACCTAGAGCAACAGCGACACCAAATAGACCTAGTCCAGCAATAATTGGGCCAATTTTAATTCCCCATAATTCAAGAACGGCCGCTAATCCTAAAATAAAAATTAAGATCTTTAAAGATTTAATAATCCAACCAATCAATTCTCTAGTTAACATTTTGTCTAGGCCACTTAAAATATATGAAATTGGTTCAACGATTTGATGTATCACCCAAAAAATTAAAATTGTTATTAAAGTTCTGTTAATTGTATCGACTGCCGCTCTACCATCTTCTCCGAATGACATATAATAACTTGCAATAAAAAATCCTAGAACAATTGGTAAAAATCTTGCTGGACCTTCCATGGCACTAACAAAAGTATCATCCAGTTTATTTGTTGTTCTTTTTGCGATTGCCTCTAATCTTTTAATGAGTACTTTGCTAATTATTCCTCTGAATATTAAAAATATTAAAAAAATACCAATACCAATTAATATCTGAAATATATCAACTCCACGGATTCCTTTAGACCAAACAGAAAGAAACAGCTCACTAAAATTATTAAATAATTCCATAACTAAATTTTATACAGTAAAAATTCTTCTTCTCCAGGGTTAAAAAGAAAAATTTTTTTCCACTTAATTTCATTCAAAATTGAAGATGTTTTCTCACCAATACACATTAAATTAGTGTCCATACATAAAGATTCTAATTGATAGTTCTTAATTATATTTAAAAAACTGATAGCACTATTTTGTGAATAAACATAAACAATCTCAGGCATTTTTGATTTAAGTTCATCAATAAAATATTGATTAAATTTTTTAATTGGATTGGTCCTATAATTAATAATTCGTCTTATGTTATAATTTTCAGAAAATAATTTTTTGTCTAAATCATTAGAAATAATTTCCCCAGTTACATAGATTAATTTTCCATCTGAAGAGTTAAAGTTTTGTAAAATTAATTCTTTTAAATTATTTACATTCCCTTCTGCCGCAAAAATATTTTGAAACCCTGCTTTTCTAGCTTTTTTTTCAGTTGCACTTCCTACACAAAAACAAATTATATTTTTATCCATATCTTTAATATCTAAAAATTTAATTGCATTAGCACTGGTAAAAATAATTCCTTTAAAATCAGAATAATTTAAAGACTCATACTTTAAACTTTCAACAGCTATTAAGGGTAAATGAGAAACTTTATGACCAAGTGATTGAAATTTTAAAATCATTTCATGACAATCCTCTAGGGGTCTTGTTAATAAAATATGCATATTATTTTTTATATGAATTTTTAGATTCTTTCTTGAGTATTTTTCCCACTTCTATTCCAAGTTCTTCATATAACTCTAAATCTTTGGATAATTTGATATGAAATCTTTGTTTACCATCAAGTGAAAAAAGTTCAGCTTCAAGTTCTATCTTGTTATTATCAATTTTTGCAAAAGCTCCAACTGCTGTCTCACAGTCTCCTTCTAAGACTTTTAAAACATGTCTTTCAGCTTTAATACAATTATATGTTAATTTGTGATTAACTTTATTTAATATCTTAATTAATTCTTGATTATTTTTTTTGCACTGTAGTGCTATTACACCTTGTCCTGCGCTAGGTATTATTTCTGTAGTGGAAAAAGTTTGAGAAATTTTTTCTTCTAAACCTAAAGATTTAATTCCTGCATAAGATAAAATTATTGCATCATATAAATTCTCATTTAGTTTTTTAATTCTTGTATCAACATTTCCTCTTATAAGTTTACAATTAATATCTTCTCTTATTTTTTTTAATTGAAATTCTCTTCTAAAAGATGAGGTTCCAACAACTGCATTGGGTTTTAGTTCTTTAATATTTTTATTATCATTACTAATTAAAATTTCTCTAGGATTATTTCTTTCTAAAAAACAATTGGTCAACAATTCTTCTGGTTCATCTGTTGGCATATCTTTTAATGCATGAACTGCAATATCTATATTTTCATTCAGCAACTCTTGTTCTATCAATTTACAAAATGCTCCTTTGCCACCGTGCTCAGATACTCTAACATCTGTAATTATGTCCCCAATTGTTGTAATACTTTTTATTTCAACACTATCTATTTGAGAGTTTCTTAATATCTCAGATCTTGCTCTTTCTGCATAAATAAGTGCTAGTTTACTTCCTCTAGATCCAATAATAATTTTGTTTTTCATTTAGTGCTTTATAATTCATAACTTATAATAAGATTGTATTATTAATAAAAACTAATTCTATGAGCAAAAAACCTATAATTTTAGGAATTGAATCAAGCTGTGATGAAACAGCCGCATCTATAATTACTGAAAATGATCAAGGTGCTCCAATAATTTTGTCAAACATTGTTTCAAGTCAAGTTGATATTCATAAAGATTTTGGTGGTGTAGTTCCTGAACTTGCTGCTAGATCTCACATAGAAAAAATTGATCTTATTACCAAAAAGGCAACTGATGAAAGTGGAATTAAAATAGAGAATATTGATGCAGTGGCTGCTACAGCTGGACCAGGACTAATAGTTTGTTTGTCTGTTGGGTTAAGTTTTGGAAAAGCAATTGCCTCTTCATTAAACAAACCGTTTATTGCTGTTAATCATTTAGAGGGTCATGCATTAAGCCCAAAACTAAACTCTAAATTAGATTATCCGTATCTATTACTTTTAATTTCTGGGGGACATACTCAGTTCTTAAGTGTAAATGGATTAGGAAAATACAAAAGATTAGGAACTACAATTGATGATGCTGTTGGTGAAGCATTTGATAAAACTGCAAAAATGCTTGGCATAGAGTTTCCAGGAGGGCCACAAATAGAAGTATATGCGAAAAAAGGTGATCCTAATAAATATGAATTACCAAAACCAATTTTTCATAAGGGTGGATGCAATTTATCTTTTGCTGGTCTCAAAACTGCAGTACTTAGAATTGTGAAACAAATAAAAACTGATCAAGAAAAGTTTGATCTTGCAGCATCTTTTCAAAAAACAATTGAAGAAATATTATATAAAAAAACTAAAGTTGCTTTTGAAGAATTTAAAGATTTAAATGAAAATAAGAATAAAACTTTTGTAGTAGCAGGTGGTGTTGCTGCTAATCAAAAAATTAGAGGTGCTCTAACAAAGCTTTGTAAGGAAGAAAATTTTAATGCTATTTTTCCACCTATTAATTTATGTGGTGACAATGCTGCAATGATTGCAATGGTTGGTCTGGAAAAATTTAAATTAAAACAATTTGATCATTTAGATTATCCTGCTAAACCAAGGTGGGCTTTAGATGAGGATGCTAAATTTTTAAAAGGTGCCGGAGTTAAATTATAAATATGTCAAAATCCTATTGGTTAATGAAATCAGAGCCTAATGTTTGGTCAATAGACCAGCAAAAAAAAGCTGGCAACAGAGGTGCTCCTTGGGATGGTGTAAGAAATTATCAAGCTGCAAAAAACCTAAGAAATATGAAAAAAGGTGATTTATGTTTTTTTTATCATTCGAATATTGGTAAAGAAATTGTTGGTATAGTTGAGGTAGTTAAAGAGGCTTTTTTAGATAAAACAGATAAAGATGGTAGATTTGTAGCTGTCCAAGTTAGGTTTGTGAAAAAGCTGTTAAAAACTGTAACACTTGATGATATTAAAAAAAATAAGGCTTTAAGCCATTTATCACTTATTAAACAAAGCAGATTATCGGTAATGCCTATAGACTCTAAAAGCTGGAAAATATTAAATAAGATGGGTAGTATTTAAAAAATTAATTTCATGCCAAAGAAAACTAGAAAAAAAGTTTCAAAGAAAACTAGAAAAAAAGTTTCAAAGAAAACTAGAAAAAAAGTTTCAAAGAAAACTAGAAAAAAAGTTTCAAAGAAAACAAAAAAAAAGGTTTCAAAGAGAGCTAGAAAAACAAATATCAAAGTAAATGAAAATGAAAAAGAATTAATATTTAAAACTAAGCCTGAGTGGGTTAAAAATGCTTTAGTTAATAAAAATAAATATCAAAATAAATATTCAGAATCTATCAAAAATAATAATGAATTTTGGAAAAAAGAAGGAAAAAGAATAACTTGGATAAAGCCTTATAAAAAAATTAAAAATGTTAAGTACAGTAAAACAGATGTTCGAATTAAATGGTATGAAGATGGTACGCTAAACGCAAGTGCAAACTGTATAGATAGACATCTTAAAGATAAAAAAGATAAAACTGCAATAATTTGGGTTGGGGATGATCCCAGCAATACAAAAAAAATATCTTATAAACAATTGCACAAAGAAGTTTCGCAAGCTGCAAATGGTTTAAAAAAATTAGGAATAAAAAAAGGTGATCGAGTTACAATTTATTTAACAATGATTCCTGAACTTGCAATTACAATGCTAGCTTGTGCTAGAATAGGAGCCATTCACTCAATTATTTTTGGTGGTTTCTCTGCAGATTCGATTTCAGGTAGAGTTAATGACTGTGAGTCTGAATATATTATTACTGCTGATGAGGGTGTAAGAGGTGGAAAAACTATTCCATTAAAAGAATATGTTGATGAGGCATTATTAAATTGTCCTGATGTTAAAAAGTGTATTGTTGTAAAAAGAACTGGAAATTATATCAACTGGGTTGATGATAGAGATGTTTGGTATCATGATTTAATTAAAGATGTTCCAACTAAGTGTGAGCCTGAAGAAATGAATGCTGAAGATCCATTATTTATTCTCTATACGTCTGGTTCTACAGGAAAACCAAAGGGCGTTTTACACACTACAGGTGGTTATATGGTTTACGCCTCAATGACCCATCAATACATTTTTAATTATAAACCTAAGGATATCTATTGGTGTACAGCAGACATTGGTTGGGTTACAGGACACAGTTATATAATATATGGTCCTCTTGCGAATGGCGCTACTACTATTATGTTTGAAGGAGTTCCAACATATCCTGATAACTCTAGATGGTGGGAAATTATTGATAAATATAAAGTTAATATTTTTTATACTGCGCCAACAGCTATAAGAGCTTTAATGAGAGAAGGTGATGGTCCTGTTAAAAAAACTTCAAGAAAATCACTAAAATTAATAGGATCAGTTGGGGAACCAATAAATCCTGAGGCCTGGATGTGGTATTACAATGTTGTTGGTAATGGTAATTGTCCAATAGTTGATACATGGTGGCAAACTGAAACAGGTGGGATTTTGATAAGCCCACAAACAGGAGCTATTAATCTTAAGCCTGGATCAGCAACTAAACCATTCTATGGAATTAAACCAGCTATTGTTGATAAAGATGGAAAAGAAATTAAAGGAGCTGGCGAAGGAAGATTGTGTATATCTCAATCTTGGCCAGGACAGATGAGAACTGTTTATGGTGACCATCAAAGATTTATTGATACTTACTTTTCTCAATTTGATGGAAAATATTTTACTGGTGATGGAGCTAAAAGAGATAAGGATGGTTATTATTGGATCACAGGTCGTGTTGATGATGTAATTATTGTTTCAGGTCATAATTTAGGAACCGCAGAAATAGAGAGTGCTTTTGTTGCTCATCCTAAGGTTGCTGAAGCTGCAGTAGTTGGCTATCCACATGACATCAAAGGAAATGGTTTATATTGTTATGTTACTTTAAATGTTGGAGAAAATTTTAACGGAGAGCTAGAAAGAGAACTTAAGCTTTGGGTTAGAAAGCAAATAGGTGTATTGGCAACACCTGATATAATTCATTTTTCTCCAGGACTTCCAAAAACAAGGTCTGGTAAAATCATGAGAAGAATTTTAAGAAAGATTGCAGCTAACGAGCATGATCAACTGGGTGACACCTCAACTTTGGCGGATCCAGGTGTTGTTCAAAGTCTTGTTGATAACAGAAAAAATGTTTAGATCTTTATTAACTTAGCAAACTCATCTTTAATATTATCCCATTTTAGAATCATTGAATTTAAAACTATTTTTCTATCTAAAGATTTTAACTCCTCTGCAATTGGAGCCCAGGCATATAATGCCAATGCACTTTCATTAAATGGCCAAGATTTATAATATGTATTCCAATCAATTTTTTTTAATCTTTCCAAAAAATTCTTTTTTGATAGTAAAATAATTTCTTTCGGCATTCTATTTTCAGTTTCTTTATTTAAAATTATTTCATAAATTTCATTAGCTTTCTCTGTTTCTTGATAATTATAAAAAACCTTTAAATAGGATAAACTGTATAAAATAAGGTCTTGCAGTGCTACAGCATAGATATTCCATTTAGCCTTATTGATAGATGTTAAAAATATTTCATCATCAAAATGCAACACCCACTTTGTGCCCATTCTTGTTTTTAAGTAATTATATAAGGTTACCTGTGATACCCAGGCTGATTTTTTTTGAACGAAGGATGTAAGATCTTCAATGTTTTTGATTTTCTTCTTTGGAAGAATGCCCTTAAATAAAGCAAATAAATAAACACTAAAATCTTCAAGTTTTATGTCTTTTATTTTAAGTTTGTATTTAAGCACTTTTTTCTACTCCTAATCATTATATATTACAAAAACCTAAACAATTCGACACTTTTTAGGGGTTCCAATCGACCTCATTATAGGTATGGTTTCATTTTTAACCTATAGGGAGAGTAAAAATGTCAAAACAATCACAACACTGGGAAAAAACTAGAGGACTGCTATTTGTTACCTTAGCAATCTGGTTTGTATTCTCAATTGGCATCTTTTTTTTCGGAACTGAAATGGAAGCGTCTAGCTTCAGACCTTTTGGATATCCACTTTCATATTATATGACATGTCAAGGTTCATTATTAGCATTTGTAATATTGAATTTCTGGTTTGCGGGTAGACAAGAGAAGATAGATGAAGAGTTTGGTTTCACTGAAAGAGAGGATAGCTAATGATAAAAGGTAAATTTATAGACAATCTACCGAAAGTTTATGGAATCTATACAGGTGGTTTTATAGGATTCATAATCTTAATGGCA
>Ga0209632_10005351_pt1 | contig 11138 bp, 7 predicted proteins | sample COG_10_FD_184754 | JGI IMG/M metagenome (GOLD analysis project Ga0209632, IMG submission 184754) | Pelagic Microbial community sample from North Sea - COGITO 998_met_10 (SPAdes) (version 2) | ecosystem: Environmental > Aquatic > Marine > Neritic zone/Coastal water | place: Helgoland, sampling...
ATTATTACTACTGGAGTTCTACGGAGTACAATAGTAATATCGCGTGGCTACAGTATTTCTTCAATGCGGATCAGAACTTAGGCGGTAAGGACTACACAATCAATGTGCGTGCTGTTCGGGCTTTTTAGTTATTTAATTATTTATCAATTTAGCGAAGCGGTCTCACGAGCACCTTTCAAGAAAATAAGGAAGGGTGCGTAATTTAATTAGTGCCGCGTACCCTTTTCTCTACCTCCGTATTTATTGCCTGTTGTATTTGATTACTTTTTGTTAAAAAAGTTAAGAAAGTTAAGTTTTTTGTTATGGTTAATGGGTGTTTATTTATTATTTTTTCATAAATATTTGTCACCTTATTTGTCACCCAAAAAAATAAAGACCTGTAAATCAGATAGATATACAGGTCATTGTGGAGTCGCCGAGAATCGAACTCGGGTCCAAACAAGCTAATAAAAAGCCTTCTACACGTTTAGTTTTTAATTGATTGTCGGAAATAAACTGACTAAAAACGGCCCACTTATTTCTTAGCTTTTTTAATTTCGAATCCCTACCAAAGCCTTAGAGAATCTAGGTTGACATTTACGATGTCTCAAAATTGAACGCCGTTAACCAAGGCTTTCAGGAGACATTCAGCTTGCACACCTAGTGTGCCGAGGCTCATCCTACTATAATTCGGATTAAGCAGCTAAAGCGTAGTTATTCTCGCCGTTTAAAAGTTGATATGGACTTTAACGTGTATCAATATCATCACACGACGTGCTTACAGTTTAGTAGATCTCGCTGTCAATACCAGTCGACCCCATTACTATAATTGTCCTCCGAAGAGGGGTGGCAAAGTTACAAAAAAACTTGTGCAACCAATCAATTCCTTTTACTTTCGTAAAAAATAGTTAATATTAGTTATCTGCCTATGAAGTTTGCTGTCATTCAAGAACGAAAATCTCCACCAGATAGACGTGTAGTTTTAGACCCAATATCGTGCCAAAAGTTTCTTTCTGATTTCCCATCGGCAAAATTACTTATTGAAGCATCCCCCATTCGTGCATTTACAGATGCCGAATATACCAACGCAGGTTTAGAAGTTGTGACGGATGTTAGTGCAGCGGATGTATTAATAGGTGTGAAAGAAGTCCCAATTGAAGCCCTTATCCCTAATAAAAGCTATTTCTTTTTTAGTCATACCATCAAAAAACAACCCTATAATCGAAAGTTGCTTCAAGCGATTTTAGATAAAAATATTACGTTGTATGATCACGAAACCTTGGTGAGTGAACAAAACCACCGACTGATTGGATTTGGGTATTATGCAGGCGTTGTGGGCGCATACAATGGTATGCGAACCTTAGGGTTGAAGTTAGATATATTTGATTTACCTAAAGCGACCACTCTTAATGGACGCGCCGCATTGAACGCACAATTGAATCAAATTACGCTTCCCAACCTAAAAATTATTTTAACGGGAACTGGACGTGTAGGGCAGGGGGCAAAAGAAATTTTAGACCACCTAAATATTAAAAAAGTGTCGGTGGATCAATTTTTAAATCAGAATTTCTCCGAAGCCGTGTATGTACAGTTAGATGTCTTTGATTATTGCGAACGTGTGGATGGAACGCATTTAGGAAAATCAGATTTCTTTCAGCATCCAGAAGCCTATCGATCAACCTTTGAGCGTTTTACGGCGGTTGCCGACCTGTTTATTGCGGGTCATTTTTATGGAAAAGGGGCGCCTGCATTTTTTAGTCGAACGCAAGCCAAAGCAGATGCTTTTAAGTTGAGTGTTGTGGCTGATATCAGTTGTGATATCGATGGACCAGTGGCCTGTACCATTCGACCTTCAACGATACAAAGTCCTATTTACGGCTATGACCCAGAATCCGAAAAGGAAGTGGACTTTAAAAATGCGAATGCGATTGCAGTGATGGCAGTGGATAATTTACCTTGTGAATTGCCAAAAGATGCGAGTGAAGGCTTTGGGAAAACATTTGTAGATAAAATTATCCCCTCTTTTTTTAATGCCGATGCCTTTGGTATTTTGGAGCGTTCTAGAATGACCAAAAACGGCCAACTCACTCCAGCATTTTCATACCTTCAAACGTATGTCGATAGTACCGAATAGAATCAAAAAAGCCTATCTGTCCAGATAGGCTTTTTTGTAAAAAATAAAATGTAAAAGTAAAAATTAGACGAGTCTAACGTTTACTGCATTCATTCCTTTTCTACCTTCTTTTAATTCAAATTCAACTGCGTCACCTTCATTAATCTCATCGATTATTCCAGTTACGTGTACAAAGTACTCAGTGTTTGAATCGTCTTCTGTAACGAATCCAAATCCTTTGGATGCGTTGAAAAATTTTACTGTACCGTTTTTCACTTGTATGATTTTTAGGCTACAAATGTACTATTATATTTAACTTATGCACTCTTTTTAATATTTTATTAAGAATTATCTTTAAAAAACACACACACATTAACCTCCTCATATCTAGAAGTCTACCAGAATTTGATTGGTTGTTAAGTCTTCAAAAACTTCACGTTTTCTGATCAAGTGTGCTTTTTCGTTGTACCATAAAACTTCTGCCGGTCGATATCGAGAGTTATAGTTACTGGCCATCATGAAACAATAAGCACCAGCATTTTTAAAGGCCAACACATCTTCTTCTCTAATTTCATTGATACGTCTATTATTTGCAAAGGTATCCGTTTCACAAATATAACCTACAACCGAGTAAAACCGTTCTCTTCCCTTTGGGTTTGAAATATTCACAATGTCATGTTGTGATCCGTAAAGCATAGGTCGAATCAAATGATTAAATCCAGAATCAATTTGTGCAAAAACGGTTGAGGTTGTTTGTTTGATGGCATTCACTTTCGATAAAAAGTAGCCAGATTCACTCACAATAAATTTCCCAGGTTCAAATGCTAAAGTCACATCTTTCCCATAGTTTTTACAAAAGGTTTGGAAACGTTCTGTCAGTTTTTCACCCAATTCTTCTATATTAGTTTCGATGTCGTTGTCTTTATAAGGCACTTTAAACCCAGATCCAAAATCAATAAATTCTAGATTATCAAATTGACGGGCTACGTCAAATAGAATTTCACTCGCTCGTAAAAACACATCAATATCTAAAATATCACTACCCGTGTGCATGTGAATACCATTGATGGTCATCTTTGTGTTTTCAACAATCCGCAGTAATAAGGGCGTTTGATGTATGGAGATGCCAAATTTAGAGTCGATATGTCCGACCGAAATATTGGTATTTCCTCCCGCCATAATGTGTGGATTGATTCGGATACATACCGGGACTTTTGGATGTTTGGTTCCAAATTGCTCCAATATAGAAAGGTTGTCGATATTAATTTGAACCCCTAATTTTGCCACTTTTTCAATTTCTTTTAAAGAGACACCATTGGGCGTATATATAATGTTTTCAGCTTTAAATCCGGCATGAAGTCCCAATTGTACTTCCTGAATCGATACCGTATCTAGTCCTGCTCCTAGGTGATTGATAAATTTTAGAACCGAAATATTTGTCAATGCTTTTGCTGCATAATTGACTTTTAAATGTTTGACCTTACTAAAGGCTGCGGTTAAGCGTTTATACTGCGCTTCCATTTTGTGGGCATCATAAACATAAACAGGACTTCCGTGTTCTTTTGCAATTTGTAATAAGGTACTTGATTTCATTATTTTATTTTTCAATAGGTTTTATGAGGCAAACATATATTTATTCATTCTATAAACCATAAAAATATAAAAAATATACTATTTTTACACGAAATGTTAAATAATAAACAATTTGAAGACAATCGCTTCGTGTGTACAAGAAATATTAGTGTCAAGGCCATTTTTAGAAGAAGCCTTAGCACGGGAGATTATAAATTTCTCGGCCTTAGCAAAAGATTTAAATGCAACCATTTCTGAAATGTTGAGAAAACCGGTAAAAGATGGTGCCATTACCATGGCATTACGACGTTACAATCAGCCTCTTACTATTAAAAATTCTGTTCAACTAAAAACAATATTTAAAAATTTAGGAGATATCACAGTGCGGTCCAGTTTAAGTGATTTTACATTTCAAAATTCCAAAACCTTAATCAAGAGTCATTCAAAAGTATTAGAGAAAATCAACACAAATCAACAAATATTTTATGCATTCACACGCGGAATTTTTGAAAGTAATATTATTGTTTCTAGTTCAAAAAAAGACCGTCTTTTTGAAGTCTTTAAAGACGAGTTACTTATAGGATCGCAAGATAATCTTTCGGCTATTAGCATTAATTTACCAAAAGGAAATTCTAAAATAGCCGGATTGTATTATCAAATATTTAAGCGTTTAGCGTGGGATAATGTCACCTTATATGAAGTTATTTCCACGACCAATGAGTTTACCATCCTAGTAGAAGACCATTTAGTTGATAAAGCATTCTCGGTTATAAAAGGGTTGAAATATTAGAAAGTTTCCAGAAATAAATTCTGATAAAATCAATACTAAAAATTATTGGTAAAACGCATTAGGTTAATTACTTTTGTCGCAGTATAATTTCACAGACTTCTTCCTACGAGGAATAAAAAAATAAATCTATTTAAAGATGAATTTACACGAATACCAAGGAAAAGAAATATTAAGTACTTTTGGCGTTAAAATCCAAAAAGGAATCGTTGTAAACACGCCTCAAGAAGCGGTTGCAGCAGCGAAAAAACTTACCGAAGAAACGGGCACAGGTTGGCACGTGCTCAAGGCACAAGTGCATGCAGGTGGTCGTGGTAAAGGGGGTGGAGTGAAACTCGCTAAAAATTTGGGAGAAGTAGAATCAATTGCAGATCAAATTATTGGGATGCAACTAATCACGCCTCAAACCTCTGCCGAGGGTAAAAAAGTACACCAAGTGTTGGTGGCTGAAGATGTCTATTACCCTGGTGAAACGGAAACAAGTGAATTTTACATATCAGTTCTATTAAACAGAACGTCTGGGAAAAACATGATTATGTATTCTACAGAAGGTGGGATGGATATTGAAACCGTTGCTGAAGAAACCCCTCATTTAATTTTCACCGAAGAAATTGATCCGTCAACAGGCATGTTACCGTTTCAAGCGCGACGAGTCGCTTTTAACCTAGGTTTATCTGGCGCTGCATTTAAAGACATGACCAAATTTGTAACGGCTCTTTACACTGCTTATGACAAATCGGATGCGTCTTTATTTGAAATCAATCCAGTATTAAAAACAAGTGACAATAAAATATTAGCGGTCGATGCAAAAGTAACCATTGACGATAATGCCTTATTCAGACATAAAGATTATTTAGAATTAAGAGATATTCGCGAAGAAAATCCGATTGAAGTTGAAGCAGGTGCTTTAGGTCTTAATTACGTAGATTTAGAAGGCAACGTTGGCTGTATGGTGAACGGAGCAGGCTTGGCAATGGCGACGATGGATTTAATCAAACAAGCAGGGGGTGAGCCGGCTAACTTTTTAGATGTTGGAGGCACAGCTGATGCCGCTCGTGTAGAAGCAGCCTTTCAAATTATCTTAAAAGACCCAGAAGTAAAAGCAATTTTGATCAATATTTTTGGTGGAATTGTACGTTGTGACCGTGTGGCACAAGGGGTCATCGATGCGTATAAAAACATGGGAACCATTAATGTACCAATCATTGTACGTTTACAAGGAACCAATGCCGATATCGCTAAAAAACTGATTGATAGCTCTGGATTAGACGTTCAAAGTGCCGTTGAATTTCAAGAAGCAGCCGATAAAGTGCAAGCTGTTTTAGCATAGATTTAGAGACTCCCTTTTTTGGGGATAGTTATTTACAAGATTAAAATCCAGAGCCAATGCTCTGGATTTTTTTTGTAAATTATTTTCAATACATTGCTAGTGTATTAACGTCCCAAACGCTCTACCGCCATGAAAATTAGTGTTGCACAAATCAAACCTTTCAAAGGGGATATAGAAAAAAATATAACGGCTCATTTAAAACTCATCGAATTGGCCATTGAAGCGCAAGTTTCAGCACTTTTTTTTCCTGAACTTTCAATCACAGGCTATGAAGCAGATCTGGCAAAGTCATTAGCGACGACTCAAAATGATAAACGGTTTGATGTCTTTCAAAAAATTTGCGACTCTAATAATATCACCATTGGATTTGGAACACCCACTAAAGGAACCTCAAAACCTTTGGTAAGTATGGTGCTATTTCAACCTCATAAAAATCGTTTGACGTATTCTAAACAGTATTTATATAAAGGAGAAGAACAGTATTTTGAAAAAGGAAATGAGCCCTGTTATATCCAACTAGAGAATCATAAAATAGCGCCTGCTATTTGTTATGAATCCACGGTAGCAGACCATAGTGAGGCTGCAATTTCTCAATCTGCAACGATTTATGTCGCCGCAGTGATGACCAATAAGTCAGGTATTCACAAGAAATTAAAGGGGTTATCTAGCTTGGCAAAAAAACATAAAATAATAGTTTTAATGTCAAATTTTGTCGGGGTCTCTGGAGGGAGTGAATCCGCTGGGAAAACTTCAATATGGAATCAAAAAGGAGACTTGATAGGGCAAATGAGTGATACAGACGAAGGGCTTTTGATTTATGATACAAATTCAGATCTTATAACCCTTAGAACAGGACAAAGTAATTAACTAAAAGAGGTGACCTAAAAAGGCTTTTCTTTGTCAACCTGAACTTGTTTCAGGTTCTGAAATAAATTCAGAATGACAGATTATCTACTTTTTCAGACGGTCTCTTTTTTTTGTTTTAATTCTTTATTGATTCTTTATTGATTCTTTGTTGATTCTGTTTTTTTTTTTTTAAATTGCGATTGATAGATGACCCCAAATCAGTTCTACGCATTGAAATATCTTATTCTAACCAATTTTCCTAATTTATATTTCAAGCTCATAGTGTGACTATTTGAGATTCTTTCTACGATTATTTATTATTTGTTATTTAAAATAAATAGCGAATAATAAAGGAACTTTTTATCTTATAATTAACACACACCTATGAAAACGCCACAATTCTTACTAATTTCTTTCCTACTCTCTGGATTCGGAATCTACGCCCAAAATGTCAATGTTCCAGATGGAAATTTTAAAGATGCACTTACGAGTAATGCCAATGTTAATACCAATGGGGATACTGAAATTCAAGTTTCAGAAGCCACAGCCTTTACGGGATCTCTTGATCTATCGAGTCAAGGCATTAAAAGTTTAACAGGTATTGAAGCATTTACTCAATTAACGGGGTTGAATTGTTCGAGTAATCAACTGTCAAGGTTAGATTTCTCACAGAACACCGCTCTAACGTCTTTGTATTGTTACAACAATTTATTATCGAGTTTAAAAATAAAAAACGGCAATAACGATAAAATTCCAAACAATAATTTCAGAGCAAACGACAACCCAAATCTTAGTTGTATCGAAGTTGATAACCAACCCTATGCTTCAAGCACTTGGACTAATATTGATTCAGGGGTTAGTTTTGCTGTCAATTGTAATTCGGAAACCTCACAGAATCGCGTTGGGATTGGTACGACCGCCCCCCATGTTTCTGCCTTATTAGAACTAAATAGTTCTACCCAAGGGTTTTTACCGCCCCGAATGAGTAGTACTCAAATCGATGAAATCCCTACGCCCATAGAAGGATTACTTGTTTATTGTACAGACTGTTCTAATAAAGGATTGTATGTCTACAATGGGACTACTTACCAACATGTTCGCTCAGGAACTTTTAAATAAAATAATCATGAAAAAACACCTGCTTTTTTATACCGTCTTATTACTTAGTTTTTATGGACCACTACAAGCTCAATCTGGAATTAATATAGATGAGTTCTCTACAGCGGTGCTTCCCACTGGTTGGACATCCCAAAATCTCACTTTCTTCGACGCAACCAATAGTTGCGAACTTGTTTCAATCAATGCGAATGCATCTAACCAAGAAGGTTTTTTAATATCTCCAAATTATCAAGGGGTCTCCAACGGAAGAGATGTTTATATATCTTTAGTCTCTCGCTCTATAGAAAACATTAATAATAATGTGGAATTTGACATTCAGTATTCCACAGACAACGGTTCTACATGGAAAGACCATCCTGATTGGGATGTAACATATCTATTTTGCTTCCAAGGTTCAACGATAATTCCAGGGGATGCTATTGTAGCGGGATCTGATTTTAAATTTAGAATTAGAACTCATTTTATAGAAATTGACAATTCTATATTTAGTTTTAGGGATTTAGTAATCAAGCAAGATACAGAGCTTCCTAACTGCGATGCGACCATTACAGCCTATCCGTCTCGAATTAATTCGTCAGGATTGGTAAATGGGGCGTTAAGATGGTCAAAACCTACGGGAGGGACAATCAGAAGATATACCCTTTCTATAGGCACGACGTCTGGAGGGACCAACGTTTTACCTTTAACCGAACTAGGCGATGTAACAAATTATTTTCTAAACAACTTAAACCCACTAACCACTTATTATGTGAGTCTGGTTCCAATAAATGGATTAGGATCTGCCACGGGATGCCAAACGCAAAGTTTTACCCTTCCTGCGAATCCTGTAAATACGTCGTGTGAGTTTGCAGAGTCGTTAATCGTTAACACGGACGGCAGTTGTGCCGCCGTAAAATCTGGAACCATAGCTCAAACACAAAATGGCGTTTGGTATTCGTTTACTGCCACTCAATCTAGCCATTTAGTCAGCTTAAAAAATGTTCAAGCTTCAAGTGCAGAGCTTACTAGCTCCACCCCAGCTTTAGAGATGTCTGTATATGGTTCATCGAGGTCGTCAAGATATAATTGTTATGAACCCTACTCGGTTGAGATTGCACCCAATTACGGTAACCCCGAAAATTCACGCCTTTTAAAAAACCTAAAAATAGGAACCCTTTATTACGTGCATGTTCGTAGACAATCTTACAGTAATATTTATGCAGATTTTGATATCTGTGTGGGTTCAGAAGCAACGGCAAGTTGTGGAGACACGCTTTCTGACTCGGGGGGAACTGATGGTGCTTATGCACCATCAGAGTCCTCAACGACGGTGATAACCCCTTCAAATCCAAGTCAGTTTGTAACTTTAACGTTCAATAATTTCGATATTCATTCTTCCGATTCTTTTGTTGTGTATAACGGTCCGGATTCATCCGGAGAAGTGATGTTTTCGACTCCAATAGCAGAGGGAAGCATTCCAGGCCCCATCACTTCATCTCATTCAACAGGGGCATTAACCGTTAAATTTGATACTTTTATTGATGCCGATGCCGATGCCGATGCCGATGTTGCTGAGGGCTATGATATTTTGGTCAGTTGCTCAACACTTAGCTGTTCGCCACCCTATGACTTAACCACCACCACCACCACCGACACTTCCGCAGAACTTAGTTGGACTGTAGGAGCTTTTAAAGAAACCGTTTGGAATATTCAATATGGTAAAAGCGGATTTACGCTTGGAGAAGGAACGGAGGTTCAAGCATCAACGAATCCCTTTACAATTAACGGCTTAGAAGACGGTGTGTTATATGACTATTATGTGCAAGCAGACTGTGGCAATGGCGACACAAGCACTTGGTCTGACTCGTTTGAGTTTGTGACCCAATTTACAAATATTAGTTGTACAACACCGACGGTAATCACCAAACTCCCATTTCAGTCGTTAGATAAAAATCTCTCATTTGGACAAAATATATCTGATCCTGTCAATGCTGTTACTGTTAGTATTACTAGTTGTGATTTTGACTCTGAAGTGGCAGTCCTATGGTACCATTTTTTTGTTGAGACTTCAGGAACGGTAGACATCAGTTGCATCGTACCAGCGGGTTATTGGGGTTACAGTTTAAGGTTGTTTAGTGGTATGGACTGCATGAATAATAGCTGTGCAGGATTTTCACCTGGAGGATCCCCAACTGCTGCTGGCGAGAGCCCCGCAAATACACTCAGCGATATCCCCGTCACTGCTGGCACCCGCTACTGGTTAGCCATCCAATTTGCTAATTCTGCAATCGAGGGTTTTGGATCTTATATCCTGGCGAATGATGGTAGCCTCGATGTAAGTATCACATCAAACGATGTCACTTTGTATGAATCCGAAAATGCAGGAAAATCTACGGATGATTTTGTGATGACATTTCAAACAACAACGCCAAACGAAACCATTACCATTCCAACGCATCCTGACGAAACCTACAATTATGAGGTGGATTGGGAAGGGCTTGGTGTTTTTGAAGAACCCACTACAACTCATACTTATTCTGAAGCAGGTGACCACTCCGTTCGCATCCGAGGTACGTTTCCAAGAATTTATTTTAATGATGGGCCTGAAAAGGACAAAATCCAAAGCATTGATCAATGGGGAACTAATGAGTGGACCAGTATGGAAAATGCCTTTTTTGGGTGTTCTAACTTACAAATTAATGCAACGGATGCGCCCAATTTAAGTAATGCAACCAATCTGTCGAGGATGTTTTCCGACGCATCCTCCATGAATGCTCCCTTAAATAATTGGGATGTGAGTACAATTATAAACATGACAGGTATGTTTTCTGGAGCCAATGCTTTTAACCAACCCTTGAATGATTGGGAGGTTTCTGAGGTGACAGATATGACTGGACTGTTTTCTGGTGCCAGCGCTTTTAACCAACCTTTGAATACTTGGGATATTTCAAATGTGACGGTTATGGACGAAATGTTAGATAACACAGCGCTTTCTACGGGACACTATAGTGCCATTTTGGAAGCCTGGTCACAATTAGAAGGCCTACAACCAGGCGTTATTTTAGGCGCAGCTGGGTTAAGATACTCTGATTGTGTACAGTCTCAAAAAGATATTTTAACCTCTGCTCCTAATAATTGGACAATTACAGATGGAGGCTTTGTTGCGGGATGTCCTACAGACGATTTTGTGATGACGTGGCGAACAACAAGTCCAAATGAAACTATAACAATTCCAACGGATTCTGATTCAACCTATAATTATGAAGTGGATTGGGATGGGGATGGTGTTTTTGAAAACATGATATTCGATGGAAATGCATCCCATACTTACCCAGAGCCAGGCATCCACACCGTTCGAATAAAAGGCATGTTTCCTAGAATCTACTTTCATTTTGATCTCGAGGTTTCAGGTC
>Ga0209632_10005354_pt1 | contig 11134 bp, 14 predicted proteins | sample COG_10_FD_184754 | JGI IMG/M metagenome (GOLD analysis project Ga0209632, IMG submission 184754) | Pelagic Microbial community sample from North Sea - COGITO 998_met_10 (SPAdes) (version 2) | ecosystem: Environmental > Aquatic > Marine > Neritic zone/Coastal water | place: Helgoland, sampling...
GAAGGCACAACTGGTTTGCCTCCATTAGATCATGCTATTAAAAATGCTGTTAATCATGGCTGGTCCCATCATATTGAAAGATTGATGATCTTATCAAATATAATGAACCTCTGTGAGGTTAAGCCAACAATTGTTTACAAGTGGTTTATGGAAATGTTTGTAGACTCCTCTGACTGGGTAATGGTTCCTAATGTTTATGGAATGGGCTTATTTAGTGACGGAGGTATTTTTGCAACCAAACCATACATCTGTGGATCAAGTTATTTTATGAAAATGATGGATTTTAAAAAAGGAGAATGGTGCAATACGATGGATGGCCTTTACTGGAGATTTATAGATAAAAACAGAAAATTTTTTTTAAAAAACCCTAGATTATCAATGATGGTTTATGTTTTTGATAAAATGAAAGATGAAAGAAAAAAAATGATTTTATCTGAAGCAGATAAATTCATTAAACAAAATACTATTTAATGAAGAAAGAAAACTTGCCTTCAAAAGTTTGTCCTGTTTGTAAAAGACCTTTTGTTTGGCGTAAGAAATGGAAGCTTAATTGGGATAAGGTAAAGTATTGTTCTAAGAAGTGTTCTAAGTGATTTACTTATCTTTATTTACTGTATCTTTTTTAGCTGCAACCATTTTACCATTTTCATCTGAACTTACATTAGCAGGGTTAATTGCAACATCAAATTATGATAACTTTTTATTATTAGTAGTTGCAAGTTTTGGGAATATTTTTGGATCTGTTGTTAATTGGGCTTTAGGATTTTATTCAAGGAATCTTTCAACAAAAAGATGGTTTCCATTTAAAGACGAACAAATAGAAAAGTCCTCTAAGTGGTTTAATAAATTTGGAAGATGGTCCTTATTGTTTGCTTGGGTACCTATTATTGGAGACCCTTTAACTTTAGTAGCAGGCTTACTTAGGATTAGGTTTATAGAATTTTTGGTCTTAGTAACAATTGGAAAGGTTAGCCGATATATAATTGTTTTTTATCTACTTAGTTAGTATTTGTTTCTAAAGACATAAAAATCTAAAATTCCAAATACAATACACATCATAAGTAAAAAGAAGTGAAAAAACATATAAAATGCACTTCTTACAGCTACCAAGAAACCTTTAGAATTTAATAAAAATTTTAAAAATTTTATATTTGTTAAAATAAATAGAAAAATTAATGAAATCAATATTTCATTAAAATTAGGAATTTTATAGAAAAAATTCCCAAATATTATTAATATTTTTATAGCAATAAGAATTATACTTATTAAGACTGGGGTATGGCTTAATTGCTGGGTTCTCTTAAATATATCTTTTTTATTTCTTAAATACATTTTCATTTCACTGGTATGTCTACTTACAATTTTTTTAATAAAATACAAAATACCGTAGTTTGTATGATGGATAGTTTTAAGTCTCTGTTCTAATTGTATTTTATGATTTTTTGCCATTAATCTATAGCCTAAATCCAGATCTTCAGTTTCAGCTCCACTAAAATTACTATTAAATCCCCTTACTTTAAAAAAATATTTTTTCTTGATTGCAACAAAACAAGTGCAAAGAGTTTCTGTAAACTTCTTTTTCTTTGTTTCAAAAAAGACATGATAACATTGGTAGCTATGTACATATTGTGTCATGGAATTGTAATTAGGTTTATGTGAATAAACACCTTGCAATATTCCTACATTATTTTTTTTATTATTATAATTGTTGATAATAGTTAGTGAATTATCTTTTATTTCTACATCGGAATCTAAAAAAACTAATATCTGCCCACTAGCTAATTTTGCTCCTTGGTTTCGAGCATTTGCGGCACCATTATTTTTTTTTAATTTTATAAGTTTGTAGGGATATTTTTTTGTTAATTTAATAGATGATGGACTGCTATTGTCAGACACAAGAATTACTTCATAATTTTTATATTTTGATTTAAAAATAGCAGATAGGCACTTATTAAAAGACAATAAATCAAAGTCAGGAGTATTTCCTCCACCTATTCTTTCTTTATAAAAAAAAGGAACTATTATAGAAATCTTAAAATTCATATTCCTATTAAATTAATGTAGATTTTTTAATAATTTCTGGATAAAATTTTGGATTAAAGAGTATGTTCACACTATTAAAACATTCATGTGTACAAAAGCATTTTGTTTTTTTAATAAACTTAACTTCTTCACTCGCTTTTTTTGAAAGCCACAATTTTTTAAAATTTAAATTAAAATCTCTAATATTTCCAATTTTATGACTATCGTCTAGTATTTCACAAGGGTAAACATCACCTTCAGGATACATAACACCACTCAAATTCCCAGCATAACAAGGCGTACTGTATTTATTTTCTTCAAAAGTTTTGTTGGTTAATTCATTTAGCATTATTCTTCCTGCTGTAGCAAGTTTATTGCCTTTAAACCTTGAGTGTCCTGACATTTTTTTTTCATAATATAGATTGTCTCTATATTTAACTGCATCTCTATATAACTCTAAATCTAAATTTAAATTTACTTTTTGTTTTGGATCACCCCTAACCAAATTTATAGAAATATTATCTGGTTCTACCAATGAGTGAATTTCTTTTATTATGTCTTTAAATTTTTTTTGATTTTGGCTAGTAAATGTTATTATTATTCCAATATTAATTCTATTGTAAGTTTTTTGAAGTTTTTTTAAGTGATGTATAGTTTTAATTGCTCTATCAAATGAGTTATCAGATCCTACTACCTGTTTATCCATTCTTATTAAGTCGTGGTCAGCTCCTATACCGTCAATAGAAATTTGTTGATTTAAAGTTAGGTACGGACACCATTCCATCATATTCGTTATTTGTTTATCCATTTTACTTAAGTACCAGCCATTTGAAGGAATAGTTATTATTGGAACTTTTGTGTTTTCATAAAAAATTTTTACAATTTTATCAAGATCATGCCTTAAGTATGGTTCTCCACCTGTTAAAATTAGACTTAAAATTGGATCCATCGTTTTGGTAATCTTATCAATTTCATCTACTGATAATTCATTAAATTTTTTATTTAAGCTGTCGTGATAAAAACAATGAGAGCACTTTAAATTACACCTACTAGTTGGATAAAAAATAAAATATGAAGGCAACTGTTTGTATTTTAATAAAGCTTTAAATAAATGTCTATAATATTGGACTGGTTTTATATTTGACTTTTTTTCTAAGAATTCCATATATTTATTAATAATTAATAATAACTAGCATATCACATATCCATTATACATATATTTAATCTTTATTTGCTTATTTAGTTTTATTAACCATGCTAAGTAAGTGCAATGACTGAGATATTTATACAAACATTTTTCTTATATTTTATAGTCATTGACCCATTGGGAACAACACCTCTTTTTTTAATTGTCACCCAACATATGGAAACTAAAGATAAGATTAAAACAGCCTTAAGTGCCACAATAATTGCAGCTGTAATACTCTTATTTTTTGCCTTAGTAGGAAGTTCTTTATTAAGCTACTTAAATATATCTTTTCCTGCTTTTACAATTGCAGGTGGGATTATTTTATTTTTAATTTCTATAGAGATGTTGTTTGATAAAAGACAACAAAGAAAAGAAGATGATCTTGATTACAATTCAGAAAGAGTAAGTGTATTCCCTTTAGCAACACCTTTAATAGCTGGACCAGCTGGAATTACTTCAGTAATTGTGTCTGTCTCAGACATTGGTAATAACTTTACCAACCAAGTAGTTGGAATACTGGCCCTAATTTTAGTTCTGCTTTTAACCTTTACAATTTTTTTTATAGCTTCAAAATCTTCAAAAATAATTAATAAAAAAATAATTAGTGTAATTTCAAGAGTAATAGCAATCATTCTAGCAGGGCTAAGTGTTCAATATATTTTAGACGGACTAAAAACTTTTTTAGCCTAAGATATTGTTCTAGAGAGCATTCTAAATTAGTATAAATTTAGTAATGAATATAATTGTCTTACAACATATCAAAATTGAAGACCCAGGTTATATCAAAGACTTAATGTTGGCTGACAATGTTAATTTGACTACGATTGAACTAGATGAAGGTGAGAAGATACCAAGTGATTTAACAAAGTTTGACGGCATGTTTTGTATGGGTGGTCCTATGGATACCCACATGGAAAAAGAATATCCCTGGTTAGTTAATGAAAAAAAAAAAATTAAAGAATTTGTTGTTGGTCTTAAAAGACCCTATTTAGGATTTTGTCTAGGCTGTCAGTTATTGGGTGAAGTTATTGGTGGTAAGGTTGTTCAATCCAAAATCCCAGAAATCGGAATGATGGATGTGAGTTTTTCTAAAGAAAAAGAAAATGATATTTTATTCTTCTCTTTTCCTGAAAAGATTAAAAGTTTGCAATGGCATTCATTTGAGGTTGATGGCCTTGATAACAATAAAGATGTAACTATTTTAGCCTCATCTCCAGTTACTAAATATCAAATTTTTAAATATCAAAATCATGCTTATGGGATTCAATTTCATATAGAAATTAAGGATACAACTGTTAATGAATGGGGCTGTGTTCCTGAATATAAGCGGGCTCTAGAAGATCAATTAGGTGAGGGTGCTTTAGATAAATTTAATCATGCTGCCAAAGATAATATTCAAAGCATGAATGACTATTCTAGAATTTTATACTCAAATTTCAAGGATAAAATTATTTCTAAATAATATTTATTTTTTTCTCTTTTTAAGACCCAACTTGTCACTATGTCTTAATCTTAGAATAACTATAGCAGATGCTATTAAGACGATTGCAATTGCTTCATAAACTAATGCAGAAGGGTCCATTTCTTTTCCTTGCAATATAATGAATCTGGCTAATGCAGTGATAGCAATCAAAAGAGGCAAAGTAATACTGATAGATTGTTGAGCCCAAAAAACTCTAACCATCGCCAATACCTCTAAATATAGAAACATCAGTAGAAGGTCAGCCAGCATAACAGATTGATTTAGAAACATATTTTTAATTTCCATCACAACAGCTATTACTGTGCTAATTAAAATAATACTTAATAATACTAGCTGTAAGATTTTAGCAATTTTTTCCATTATTTTACCTTACTAAAAGGTAGCCATTTTTCCAACACTGATTTAGAGGGCCCATCATAAGGAATTGCATAAGAGTTGGGATTGGGGCTTGTTAAAACCTCTATTCCTTTAGAAAATACAAAAATAAAAACAATTACAAAAACTATTACCATTATCTTAAAAGGGTCAAAGTTTTTTGTTTGAAATACACTATTAGATTTTTGTTCAGCTTTATGGAACTGCTTGAAGGTCATATAAACAGCAAATATTAAACCGACGTGTGCAACGTAGAGGCCAGCCCAACCAAAAGCAAAGGTTGAATAAGAAAATATATAAAGACTGAAAACGGTTGTCCAAATAAAACTTAAAACTAGTAGTATTTGCAATCTTACTGATCTTGGCAATGCCCTTAAATCATTTTTGCTATCATCAAATAAGATATTGGCACTATCTATCATCCAATTTTTTAATGATTCCATATTGTTGTTTTAATTGTTTTTATTAGTAAAACAAAGGTCAATTTGTCCATCTTATTGTTCTAAGTTGGCTTTTATTACACTTTCTAAATCTGTTAAGCTCTGAGCTCCAGATATAAACTCTTTTCCAATCTCAAAGAGGGGGACACCATTAATTTCTTTTTCCTTTATAATGTCAATATAAGAATTAACTTTTTCTATATTTTCTGGATTGAAAAAATTATTTATTAAATCTTTTTTAATGCCAAAATCTTTTCCAATTTTTATTAAAACTTCTTTATCTCCAATATCAAGACCATCAATAAAGTATGTTTGATATATTTTTTCTTTAACTAGATTTTGTACATTTATTAGTTCTGCTAATTTGATTAACAAGTGAGAAAATACTGTATTAGGTGTTTTCTTAATTTTATTAAGGTTAAAATTAAGTCCTTCTTTGTAGGCTTCTTCTGTCATACGATCATACATTGGTTGAGCAAATTTCTTTCCACCAAATTTTATTTTTAAATATTGGTCTCTTTCAATTCCTTCTAGTGGCATATCTGGATTTAATTGAAATGGAATATGTTGTATTTCAAATTTAGTTTTTGGGAAATTTTTTAAAGCTTTATTTAGTTTTGTTTGACCAATAAAACACCAACCACAAATTGTGTCTGCAAATACTTTTATAATCATCTTTTCTGATTAAACTTTGTAACTATTTTAGGTATATGGTTTTTAAAATTAAAAAAACCTTTATTACAAAACTGCCATGAAAATTGATCTATTTCTCGATAAATGAATTTAATATTCTTTAATTGATTAAGTTGCAGGTAGTCTAAATTTTCACCTGCAGTTGGATAAAGTGCATAGATTGGTTCTTTAACATTTTTAAGTTCATCAATCTTAATTATTTCTGCTGTGATAGATTTTTCTTTTAGTCTATTAAGTTGATCATTAATTAAAAGTGTTTTAAAGTTTAATATATTTCTACTTAATTGAATCTGTCTAGTTTCATTTGTATTTGAAATTATTAAGATTTTTTTAAAGTTGTGACCTTTAAAATCAATGAACTCCACTGAAAGATTGTTATCAAATACCAATAATATCTTGTTTTCTAATAAATGAGGGTTAGTAAAGTCTCTTTCTGTAGTTGAGTAGATTCTTTCAGCAATTTTTGAAGCAGCGTTTTCATTTATTTCAATATTTTGAAATCTATCATTAGTATACTTTTTTATATTCCATTCTGTAGCTAAGTAATTTTTTCCCGGTGTTTGAATTCCTGCAACCCACCTCCAACCTAAAGTATTAGATGCAGCGTCGCCATCAAATAAATGTTTCATAAAAAATTCAGCACCTAGTTGCCAAGGTAAGTTTAATGTAAAAATCCAAATACTAGCAAACCACATCCGTGTATGGTTATGAAGATAATTAAACTTTTTAAGCTCATTTACCCACTCATTAAAACACTCAATATTTGTTTTACCCTCTGTAGCATCTAAGTAATCTCTACTATTTTTAAAGTTTTCTTTGATATTTTTTAATTCTTTTAAGTAGTCTGTCCAGACGCTTGGCCTTAATTCAAGCCATCCTTTCCAATAAATTCTCCAAAGAATCTCTTGAATAAACTTCTCATTTTTAACAAAAGAAAATTTTTTTAATGATTTATTAATAATCTCCACTTCATTAATTAAGCCATGGGTTATATAAGGTGATAAGCATGAAGTGTTGTCTCTTTTTTTGGGGCCAAAATCAAAATTTCTTAATTTAGAATATTTTAAAAGACTATTCTCAATAAATTTATCTAACTCATCAACAGCCTCAGCCCTTGAACCTTTAAAACTCATATTAAATTACCTTAATCGTTTTTTATGAAAATTAATAAATTTTTCTACATTTGATTTATTAAAAGTTTTGTTTTCCTCAAAAGAAACTTTCTTCATTGAGTAGGCATTACTTTTAGTTTGTCTAGACATTATAGTAATATTACCCTTATATAGTTTGAGCTCAACTGAACCGTTTACTTTATTTTTTTTAATATCTACAATTTTTTGAAGTTTAAATCTTGCTTTTGAATACCAATAACCATTGTAAATAAGCTCTGCATATTTAGGCATAATTTCATCTTTTTTATGCATGGTTTCTTTATCCAAAGTAACAGATTCAATCGCTCTATGAGCAGACATTAATAATGTTCCACCTGGTGTTTCATAAACACCCCTTGATTTAATTCCAATGAATCTATTTTCAACAAGATCCACTCTACCTATGCCATTTTTACCAGCAATATCATTAAGTTTTTCTAACAAGTTTCCTGGTAATAATTTTTTTCCATTTACAGATATAGGGTCTCCATTTTTAAATCCTATAGTTACTAAGGAAGCTTTGTTGGGTGCTTTTTCAGGAGATACTGTTCTTTGAAAAAGAAACTCTGGTGCTGCATTTTTTGGATTTTCCAAAACCTTACCTTCAGTTGAGGTATGATATAAATTATCATCTATAGAAAAAGGTGGCGCACCTTTTTTGTCAGTAGGAATTGGAATATTGTTTTTTTTTGCATATTTAATTAAATCTGTTCTAGAATTTAATTTCCATATTCTCCAAGGTGCAATAATTTTAATTTTTGGATTAAAGTAATGATAGCCTAATTCAAATCTTACTTGATCATTTCCTTTTCCCGTTGATCCATGAGAAACAGCATAAGCACCAAACTTTTTCGCAGCAGCAATTTGACGTTTTGCAATTAATGGTCTTGCAATTGATGTACCCAATAAATAAATACCTTCATAAATTGCATGTCCTCTAAGCATTGGAAAAATATAATCTTTTACAAAAATATCTTTTAAATTTTCAATGACGATATTTTTAACACCTAATCTTTTTGCATTTCTTATAATTTTTTTTCTATTAATTTCTTGACCAACATCAGCTGTATAACAAATAACTTCAGCGTCATAATTTTCTTGAAGCCACTTTAATATAATAGAGGTGTCTAACCCGCCAGAATAAGCGAGCACAATTTTCTTTTTTGATTTCATCTATTTAGCTACAATTAGCTTTGGTCGCCTTATATGCCTTAGTAAAACCTAATAACGAGTAGTGATCTATAGTTTGTGAACCTTTTTGGTTATGTGCTTTAACCATTATTCTAGAACCTTTTTGCATAGTCTTAATCATCCTTTTTTCAAATTTAGTATCTGTAATCCAAGCAAAATTTTCTCGAACAATATCAAATGTGTATTTATTTTTTCCTGAAATTGCTTTAATAGCATTTTTATTATTAAAAGCGTATCCGCTAGTAATACTAATTTCATTAGTAACATTTTCTCCTGGTCTAAAACTAATAAACAATCTTGCTTCTCGGGAACTCGTTTTTGGAGCTTGTAACACAGGTTTAGATTGTGCAAAACAAACTTTACCTTTTTCACTATTTATTACGTACGTTTCCCAATCTTTATGCGTGCCCATTTTTTTTACCACTTCTGCATTAACTTGATTACCAAAAGTAGTTATGAATATTATAAATATAAATTTTTTAATTATGGACATGGGTTAGGATATACACTTTGTACTTCATTAATTTCATTAATAATTTTATCTGTTAAGTTTATATTTACACTTTCTATATTTGTTTTCAACTGTTCCATAGTCGTAGCACCAATAATAACCGATGTTACAAAAGGTTGAATTTCTAAAAACTTTAAAGACATTTGAGCTAAATCTAAACCATATTTTTTTGCGACTTCGTAGTATGCATCTACTGCTTTACTTGAATTATGTTTATTATATCTGGTCCAAAATTCGCCATCACGTTCAATTCTTGTGCCTTTTGGCATCTGATTATTTCTGTATTTTCCAGAAAGGTAACCACAAGCTAAAGGGGAGTATGCTAACAAACCAGCCTTTTCTCTGACAGACATTTCTGCAAGACCAACTTCATAAGTTCTATTTAGTAAATTGTAAGGATTTTGAACTGAGAGCATCCTTGGAAGTTTTTTATTTTCAGATAGTTCTAAAAATTTAGATAATCCCCATGGAGTCTCATTTGATAATCCAACATGTCTTATTTTTCCTTGATCAATAAAATTTTTTAAATTACCTAAAATATCTTCAAATTGAGTCCAATCATTAGTATCATTATGTTCGTATCCCAATTGACCAAAAAAGTTTGTTTTTCTTTCAGGCCAATGTAATTGATACAAATCAATATAATCAGTCTTTAATCTCTTTAAACTTCCTTCAAGCGCCTCTGTAATATTTTTTGTTCCAAATTGGTTTCCACCACCTCTTACGTATTCTCTCATTGGTCCACAAACTTTAGAAGCTAAAATTACCCTGTCTCTCTTTTTTGTTTTTTTAAACCAGTTTCCAATAATTACCTCTGTATCTCCAAATGTTTCTTGTTTTGGAGGTATAGAATAAATCTCAGCAGTATCCCAAAAGTTTACACCTTGATTTAAGGCATAATCCATCTGCTCAAAACCCTCATCTTGAGTGTTTTGTTCACCCCAAGTCATTGTTCCAAGGCAAATTGTACTGACATCTAAGTCCGTATTTCCTAGTTTTTTGTAATTCATAAATTATAATTTTTAAGCTTTGTAAGACATCTTGAAATAATAGTAAAAGGCTATTATATGTAAGTCATGATATTCAATAAACAAAATATACTAAATAAAGTAAAAGAAGCTCAACAATCATCAGTAGTAATGGATGAGGGCTTAAGAGCCTACATGTTAAAAGTTTATAACTATATGGCTTCTGGTATTTTGCTAACTGGGCTTGTATCTTTGATATTCTTTAAACTGTCTGTAGTGACAGATGCCAATGGATCAATTGTTGCCTTAACAAATATAGGTAATGCAATTTTTCTTTCAGGTTTTAAATGGATTGTAATGCTTGCTCCTCTTGGAGTTGTCTTTTATATGAGTGCTAGAATTAATAAAATGGCTGCATCTACTGCTCAAACAACCTTCTGGGTATTTGCTTCGTTAATGGGAATTTCATTATCTTCAATATTTTTAACATACACTGGTGCAAGTATTACTAGAGTATTTTTTATTACCTCAATTACTTTTGGAGCAATGAGTTTGTATGGCTACACAACTAAAAGAGATCTTACTAAATTAGGATCTTTCTTAATGATGGGTTTAATCGGAATTATTGTGGCATCAGTTGTTAATATGTTTATGAAATCTACAATGATGGATTTTGTTATCTCAATCTTGGGGGTTCTAATTTTTGTAGGACTTACTGCTTACGATACTCAAAAAATTAAAAATATGTATGTAGCAAGCGATACTGGCGAATTGATGGGTAAAAAAGCTGTAATGGGTGCTTTAACACTTTACTTAGACTTTATAAATTTATTCATAATGTTGTTAAGATTATTTGGTCAAAGACGTTAGTCTTTTTATTTCTTAAGGTTTTTCCAATTAGTATTCTTAAATAAAATTTTTAAATCAAAAGAATTTTTTAAAACTTTACTATTAGAGTCTGTGATTAAATATTTTAGGTTTTTGTTACTTGGCTTAAAGTTTTTACAAATCTTGTATAAAGCATTCTCTGTAGAATTTTTAAAAACACTAAAACTTACTTGCCTGCTAGAAATATTTAAACCATAATCTTTCCATGACCCTTCAGACACCA
>Ga0209632_10005360_pt1 | contig 11131 bp, 19 predicted proteins | sample COG_10_FD_184754 | JGI IMG/M metagenome (GOLD analysis project Ga0209632, IMG submission 184754) | Pelagic Microbial community sample from North Sea - COGITO 998_met_10 (SPAdes) (version 2) | ecosystem: Environmental > Aquatic > Marine > Neritic zone/Coastal water | place: Helgoland, sampling...
TTATTAATAATACTTTCTACTGAAAGTATTATTAATAATTATTAATTAATAATTCTTATTCCTTTCTCTGGAAAGGAATATTAATTTATTAATATCCCTTTCCAGAGAAAGGAATATTAATAAATTAATATACCAAAAAGAGAAAGGAATTTATTAAATGTATTTGGATATTTATACATATTTTGTACAAACTTACTTTTTTTTTAAAAACTACACATTTAAAAACCATTTTTTTGGTATTATATACATATATTTATATATTTTTATAAACTTAAATTTAGAAAATATAAATAAATTAAATAATTTATCTGATTACATTAATATTATTAACTTACTCAATTCAAAAAATAACATAACAATAATTATATGCGTTTATATTTTAATATATACTAACTACTTTAAAAAAATAAAAACATATATACTATATTATTTAATTATTTATAATTACAACATACACAATAATTACACTATTTTTAATTTTCTAGAAGAAAACATGAATTTAAATTTAAACTTAATAACAGGATTAGTATTAATTCATCCTATATACCTATATACAGCTAATAGTTTTTTTTTACTTTTTTTAAAAAAAAACTTTAAAAAAAACTTTTTTAAAAAAAAATTTATTTTCAAAGACAAAATTTTATTTTATTTAATGCTTTTATACAGTATATCTACAACATTAGGTATTATTTGAGCAAATCAAGAATTGCTTTGAAATGGTTGATGAAGTTGAGATCTGATTGAACTTATAGCTATAATATTTATTTTAAATATTTTATATATTTTACATAAAAAAAAAAACTTTAAAAAAAAAAATTTTTTAAATTTTTATAAAAATTTATTTATTATATATTTATCTACAATATTAGTTAGATACAATATTATAAACTCAATACATAATTTTATCACACTTGAAGAACAAAACCAATACTATTACTATTTAATAACATTAACAATATACTTTAGTATAATTATTATACTAAAAAAAAATAAAAATACAAAAAAATTTAAAATAAATTTTTTTTTTTACAGATTAAAAAAATTATTTTTTATAATTTCAATAATGTATATTTTTATAATATTACCATCCATCTTTTTACAAATAAAAAATATTTACGTAATTTATTCTATTTTTTTACTTTCTATTTTTTATAAAAATATAATTTTTTTAAATTTTTTTTTATTTTTTTGTAAAATGACTTATACTTATATTTATTTAATTGTAACTTTAATAATTTTTTTTAAAAAAAATTATAATTCAAAAATATTATATATAATAATACATTTAATTTTCTTATTGTTTAGTTTTAATTTAATTAGTGAATCTTATAATCATAACCTATTAAGTACAAAATATAGTATTGTTGTATTAAAAATAAACTCTATAAACCAATCAATAAATCTTTTTTTTTTTAAAAATTTTGCTGAAATAAATTTTTTTAAGTTAAAATTATGTAACCATGTTAATACAGAAACTATTCTAAATAAAACAGATTTAAACTATTCTGATATTTTTGAAAAAATGATCATTTTTTCAAACAACCATATTTCTGAAAATTACAGTTACTGTTTTCAAGAATTTTTAATAATGGGTTGGTTTTTTTTTATGTTTATACTTTTTTTTACTTTTTTTTACTTTTTTTTATTTTTTAGTTATATTTATTTTAGAAAAAAAAAATTTAAACTTTAAAGATAAATTTTCCTATAAAATACTAAAAAAAAGTTTATTTTAAAAAACATCCCAAACTCTATAAAATTAAAATGTGGTGTAAATCTTTAAAAAATCTGTTCTATTTATGCGCCTTAATAAAAATAATAAAGAAATTATGTCATTTAAAAAGAGACACCCAATGGGTTTTAAAAAACCATTTATTACGTGAGGAGATTTTTCTATGATTTTTGAGAAAAGTTACAATATTGAATATATATATATATATAACTTTAAAAAAATTTTAAAAAAATTTTTTAAATTTAAAAAAAAATCAAAAAAAGTTTGATTTTTTTTATCTAAAAATTACCCTTTAACTCGAAAATCAAAAAATTCAAGAATGGGAAAGGGTAAGGGTAAATTTGTACGTTACTGTTCTAGAATTTTAACACATCACTCTATTTTTGAATTTTCTGGTTTTTCTATATTCAATTTAAATAGATTAAAAAGTATATTTAGAAAAAAATTAAGTATACCTATTAATATTTTTAGTAATTTTTTTAATAAAAAACAATCTAAATTTAATAAAAAAAATGAAAATTTCATTTTTCATAAAATATATAAAAAATAGTAACTCCTGTAGATTTTGATTTTAAAATTAACATTAAAAAGTCATTTTAAGTTTTTTAAAAGTTTAAAAAAAATTAAAAATTTAAAAAAAATTTTTTTAAAAAAAATTTTTATTTTCCTACTTTCCATGGAACTTTATTTAGATAATTGTATATTTAAACTTTTTTTTTTTAAAAAAACATTACTAAAAGTAAATTTACTAAAATCACCTATGCGTTATAAAAAGTTTTTTAACCAAATTTTTAATGAAACTTATATTTTTAAATTCTTTTTTTATGTATCATTAGAAAACAAAATACTTTTTGAAAATATAATATTGTTTTTTAAATTTTTAAATAAACAAGTAAGTAGTATAGGTACTAATTTATTAACGAAAAAAAAATTCTCACTGATACTTAGAACAAAAAAAGCTAACTTTTTTTCACTATAATTGTTTTATTTTTTATAATTGTTTAATAAATATATATTATATTTTTTAGAAGAAATTCAAACTAAAAAAAAAATACACTTTTTCCAATTTAAATTGTTTGAGCAACCTCTTTATGTAGTTATCTTAAATACTATTATTAATTTAAGTAACTTATTACCTATTATCGTTGGTAATGAGCAAAAAAAGATAAAAGTATATTTCAATCTAGTTGATTTATCTGAATTACCTTATGTAAAAATTTAAGTCTAATCTTAATTATATTAAGTACTTACACAATCTTCAACAATACTCGAGCTGTGATAATTTTAATATATAAAAATATAACCATAAAGTTTATATATTTATATAATGTTATATTGTATGTTTATTAATTAATTTTATTTAATATCAGTATATTTAATTTAAGCATAAATATCTATAATTGAATTATAATAAATACTTGTCCTTTTTATCTTTTAATAACTTTTATCTTACTTTAACTCCAATAATTTTAATATTTTATATTTGGTTATTTTTTTTTAAAATTAATAATAGTATATTAAACAACACAAAAACTTTAAATATTAATGTTAAGAAATTAAAATTAAAACCAGAAGAGTTGATTAATGGTATATATAAATATATTACTAAACTAATAATAATTAGTTTTTATAACCTACATGGTAGTAATGATGTAATTTTATATAATCATTTTTTTATTAGTAATTTTACTTTGTGTAATTATATATTATTTATTTATACAAGTTATTTTGTTTTTTTTTTAGTATTCTTTATAAAAAAAGATAACTTAACAAAAGCAATAGATTATTTTTTCTCAATAAATAATTTATTATTGTTTTTACCATTATTATTTTATATAAACAATGTGTTAACTTTTTTATTTTTTATAGAAACTCTATCTGTTTTAATTTTTTATAAATTAATTTCATCAAAAATTTGATTTAAAAAAGATAAAGTTAAGATTGAAACTAAAATACCACAAAAATATATAAATATGGTTTTTTTTCAATTTTGGATTACTTTTTTTTCTACAATATTTATAATTTATTTTTATATAAACGCATTTTATATGTACGGTATTACTGAGTGATTTGTAACACAATTTATTAGTAATGTAGAGTTATATAAATATTATACAACAACAAATAATAAAACAAAGGTTTTAATGTTAATTTTTATATTTAGTATTGTTTTTAAGTTAGGTATAACACCGCTTCATTTGTTTAAATTAGAGGTTTATAAAGGTATCCCTTTTATATCTATTTTATTTTATACAGTTTATTTTCTTTTAGTTTTTTTATTTTTTTTTTTATTTTTACTTTCTGAATTATTAATTAATTTTAATTATTTTTATTATATTTTTTTTGTTATTTTTCTTTGTATTGGGTGTGTACACACAATAATTTTAATATTTGATACAAATTTTTTAAAAATTTTTTTAGCATATAGTACAATTATAAATACAGTAGGTTTTGTGATAGTATTTATTTCTTCTTACTAATAGTTAATTAATTCTAGTGTAGATATTGAAATTTTTTAAAAAAAAATTTACTATTTTTAACAAGAAAACTACAATTTTATTAATATCACCTGATAATACTATATATGATTTTTTTATAGAAGATAAAGATTTTGTATTTGATTTTAAAATTAAAGTAACTAATTTTATAAATTTCTTTTTTAAAAAAGGTTTGAAAAAAAAATATAAAAAATTTTTAAGTTTTGTTATTTTAAATTTTAATTACTTTATTGCTAGTAATTATGATTATATTAAAAATAGTTACCCGAGTATTAATTCTTTATTAAGTGAAATGCTTTTTCAAGGAGCATTTTATAATATAGCTATAGAGCCACTTTTAGTAATGCTTGAACCACCTTTTGTTGTAAAAACAGTACCTACAACTAAAAAAATGAAAAAAAAAACAAAAAAAAAATTTTTAATAAAAATTGTTTACCTTAAAAGCGATAAAAGATTAAATAGTTCGATTAAACAATTACATTATTATATGGAATCATTTGAAGATAGTAAATTTAAAGTACGTTTATATAAGTCCATTCTTATAACATTTTTAAATTGAAAAGATTCTTACTTGTATAAATTAAAATATACTATTTTTAAAAAATTTTTAAAAAAATCCTAAAATACTTTTAAGTTTTATATGTTATTAGTATTAGCTGTAAAGACTTATGTTCTTGGTGGTTGTATGACTCCTATCGCATTTGGTGTTCTTGGAACTGGAATTTTATTTGGTTGTTATAATTTAGCTATGGCTAGAAATCCAGAAGAAAACGAAAATTTATTTAATGCCACTTTAATGGGTTTTGCTTTAATGGAGACTTTTGTTTTCACATCATTAATTGTAGGTTACTTAATTTATTCTTTATAATTAATACAAAAACTTTATTTATTTTATTGTCATATATTTTAGTAATTGTATTAAAAATTTTAATAATTTGTTTAATAGCTATCGCATTAAGAGGTACTTTACCACGTTATAGATTTGACCAAATTACACAACTTAATTGAAAACATTTTATTTTTATTTTATTAGGTTTTATTTTTTTAAATTTTAGTTATTTTTTAATAAATATTTAAATTTTAATTAAATTAATTAGTCTGGATAGCTCAGTGGCAGAGCGTTAGCCTGAAAAGCTAAAGGTCGTTGGTTCAAACCCAATTCTAGACATATATGATTCTTTTAGCATTATTTTATTATTTACTTTTATGTTGATATGGTATGGTTACTGAAGATTTTATTTTATGTGTACATAATACTATTACTATACTTATAGCACATATAGTTGTAATTTATTATTATTGCTGCAGTGATATAGCATATTTTATGACTGATTCAGACTATGTATGCTTTATAGAGTTAATATCTTTACATGAGTGTACAGGGTTGTTTAGTTTATATATTGCTCAGTTTGTTTTTATTATTATTATTTGTATTTGTACTATTTTTTTAAAAAAACTTGTAAACGTTTTTTTAAATACTGTTAATATTCCAATCTATTTTAATAAGCAGCATTCATATATTCAGTATATCTATAAAGGGTATAAAGATAAAAGAGTTAATAATAATAGTCGTATTTTTACAATTTCTTTAAGTATAAATATTTTTATTAAAAAGCTTTTTTTTAATTTAAATTATTTATTTTTAAAAATAAAACCAAGGAGTAGTTTTTTTTTTTGAAAACCAACTTTTAAAAAATTTTCGTATTTTTATATTTTTAAAAATAATAAAAATAACTGAAGAGATAAAAAATAAGAAATTTGAATAGATTTATTTTTTTACTTAGAGTACGTTTCTTAATAGAAAACTACAACAATTTGATTAAAAGCCGCAAGTTAGTGAAAATGAGTAACTTTAATATTATTACACAAATTTTAGTAAATTATTTTTTAGAAAATTATTTTTTTAAAAAACCTAAAAAACTTACAGATAGATTTTTACTAAAAATTAGCAAATTGATAAAACTACAAAAACCTAAAAAACAAATTACAAATACGAAACAGAAGTGTTTTGTATACTTAAGTAAGTTTATTCTAATATTTTTAGAAAAGATTTTTAACATAGCTTTTTTACTGCATATAAAAAAAGGATCAAACGCTGTATATTTAAGAAGACTTAGCAATCGTAGCTTTAATAGAAAATATTTTAGGTATTTTTTAAATGTAAATAAGCATATAATGGGTGTTCTTTACTATGCACTTTTACTTAAGGATGCTTCAATTTTTCTTAATTACTTTAAACGTATTGTATCTTTAGCAAAAATTAAATTACATAAAAAGTTATTTTTTAGTTTAAAAAAAATTTTAAGAAAAATTTTTAAACCATTATTTAAGTTTTTAGGTGTATTGGGTGTATTTTTTAATGTAAAAGGTAAAATTGGTGTTAGTGGTAATGCTAAGAAAAGAAGACACTATTTTTTTTTAGGTGAGCATAAAACAACTACACGGACTATGAAATTGGATTATAAATTTACAACAATAACTACATTTACAGGTACATTAGGAATGAGTTTTATTATTTTTTTTTAATTACAACTTTGATTTTTAAAGTTAATTTTTTTAAAAATTTATTTCTTACCTTTTTTTTTAAAACTTTTTTGTCGAGTCAATCTAAGACCTTTTTTTGTAAAAACATTAAATTTTCTTATTTTTATAATATTATATGCAAAGGAATTATGTATATTTATACCTTTTATATACATTTTATATTTTCTAAGTCTTTTAAAAAAAAAATATCTTCATCATATACGTGTTGGATGAGCTCTATTAAATAAAAAGAAAAATATTTTATTTTTCTTTCTAATTTTATAACCTTTACCTCCAAATTTTAACTTATAAAACTCATACTTGTAGAATTGGTTTAAAAATTTAATTATGTTTTTTGAAATGAACTCACATACGAATAAGTATTTTTTAGGGTTGTTTTTTTGCATATCTACTCAAAGTCTACTTTTTAAATAAATATATAAATAATTTTGATTTTTTATATTAAGTTTTTTTCTTAAAGAATCTTTTATAATTATATAAAAATTACTATTATATAAATATATTAAATTTGTATTGACACTATTTTTTATAAACGTTGTATTATAATTTTCTAATAAAATTCCTTTTATATTTGTCATTTATCAATTATGTTTCTTAAAATTTGTAAACTTATTATTTATTATTAAATTTTTAACTTTTATTCTAGAAAAACTAATACCTTTAAATAAACCACCTCTTCTACCTGTATATAAACATATTTTATGTTTTTTTGATGAAAAAAAATTCCTTTTGCTTTGTTTTATACAAAAATGGTTAATATATATTTTAATTTTATTTTGTATGTTATTATTTTGCTTTATACCTTTTAATATTTTTTTTAAAATTTCTACTTTTTTTATATTATTTATAATTAATTTTTCTTTTAAAATATTCTTAATAATTTTATTCATTTAACGCAGTATAATTAATTTTACCTATCTACTTCCCCAAAAACAACGTCTATGGTTCCTATTAATGCAACTAAATCTGCTAAAAAGTGACCTTTAGATATTTGTGGTAATAAATGCATATTATGGAATGCGGGAGATCTAATTTTACATCTATAAGGTGAATTTGTACCATCTGCTATAAGTAATACACCAAATTCACCCTTAGGTGACTCAACGGATTTATGTGTCCAATTAGGTATTATTTTTTCTCCTTCACCCCAATATTTAAAATGTTTTATTAATTTTTCCATACTATTATAATTATTTTTATTATTAGAATTTCAAAATAACTTATTAGTGTGTGTTAACACATTATGTATGTTAGAGTTTTTATTATTATACTTAATTATTTTATAAATCACTTGGTTTATTATATTAAGGCTTTCTACCATTTCATTCATTCTTATTAAAAATCTATCATAACAGTCTCCGTGCTGCCCTAAAAAACCTCTAAAATTTAAAAAGTAATAACCTGCGTATGTTTCTAATTTGTTTAATCTAAGGTCTCTTTTTATACCAACAGATCTAGACATAACACCAGTTAACCCATAATCTAAACATGTTTGATAATTATAAATACCTATATTTACTAATCTATGCTTCCAGACTTTATTAAAAGTAAGTATATTATGCATCTCATTTAGAGTAGTAAAACAATTTCTTGTAAATTCTAAAATATCATCTAATAATGTATTTGATATAGCTTCTATATTTACACTATTTGGTCTATAAAATGCTGCATGCATTCGTGCACCCGAAACTCTTTCATAAAATTCAAGAATTTTTTCTCTTTCTTCAAACGCTCAAAATATAGATGACATACTTCCTACATCTAAGGCATGGCATGCAATAGCTAATAGATGGTTTAAAATTCTTGTTAATTCATCATATAAAGTTCTTATATAACTGCATGTAGTTGTATAATTGTTAGTACCTATTAAAGATTCAATTGCTATACAATAAGCATGTTCTTGTACTAACATAGAACAGTAGTCAAATCTATCAAAATATGGCAATGATTGTAAATAATTTCTATCTTCCATTAATTTTTCAGAACCTCGGTGTAATAAACCAATGTGTGGGTCAGCTTTTTCTACAATTTCACCATTTAATTGTAGAATTAGTCTTAAAACACCATGGGCTGCCGGATGCTGTGGACCAAAATTAATATTCATTGTTTTTATATTTTTAATGTTAGTTAAATCTCTCGGTACGTTAGGTTTCCAAATTTGGAATATACTTCTATTCAATTAGTTTAATTGTTTCATATAAATACTGACAATATAGTTTATAATTACTATAGTATTGTTATAATCTATATAAATATATTTATATACCTATTTTTATTTTGTTTTTTTTTCAATATTTTATTTTTATTTGATCAAAAAAATTTTAAAGCACTAAGCGATTTAAAAATTTTTTCTAAATTAGATTTCCTAACATTAACTATAATATCAATTTTATTATCTATGTCAGGTATACCACCTTTTATAGGTTTTATAGGTAAACTTTTAGTTTTTATTTTTTTTTTCCAACAACACAAATATATTTATGTTATACTTTTTAGCATTTTAAGTTTTTTTACGATATATTTTTATATACAGAATTTACGATTTTTAATTGGTAAAACAACTACTAGTTATTTACCTAAAAAAGGTTTTTTTAACTTTTTAAACCCATTATTAATAAATTCAATTGTTTTTTTAAGTTTTATTAACCTTTTTGGTATCTTTTATATGGAGGATATACTGTATTTTTTTATACAATTAGTTCTTTTTAAAAGTTTTTTTTAATTGTATTATTTTTAAAAGATTGTCAACACTTAATCAATTATTAAACAATAAAATTATTTTTTTTAAAAGAAGGGTAAATCCTATTTTAAAAAAACAACCACAAATAAAAGGAGTTGTTGTAAAAGTTCGTATAATGACACCTAGAAAGCCTAATTCAGCAAGAAGACCTATTGTAAAGGTTCGTTTATCTAATAAAAAAAAAAGACTTGTACATATACCAGGTAAAGGTCATAATTTAAGAAAGCATTCAGAAGTTTTAGTAGCTGGTGTTGGCGCTAGAGATTTACCAGGAGTAGGTTTTACATGTATACGTGGAGTATATGATTTTTCACCAGTGTATGATAAAATAAGAAGAAGGTCGATTTATGGAGTTAAAAGATCATTAACCGATAAAAAAAAACTAAGAAGGAAGTTTAGAATTGTTTAATTTATATAATTTTATTTGTAGGTATTAAATAATGAGAGTTGATTATGTTATTTCACCTGCAAAAGCAGTTGTTTCATGAGCTAGACAAGGTTCATTTTGACCATTAACTTTTGGGTTGGCTTGTTGTGCAGTAGAGATGATGCATACTACGGTTAGCCGTTATGATTTTGATAGATTTGGTGTTATTTTTAGACCAACTCCTAGACAAGCAGATTTTATAATAGTTGCTGGAACTTTAACAAATAAAATGGCTCCTGCATTACGTAGATTATACGAACAAACTATGGATCCTAAATGAGTTATTTCTATGGGAAGTTGTGCTAATGGTGGTGGATATTATCACTATTCATATAGTGTTGTTCGTGGTTGCAATAAAATTATACCAGTTGATATTTATATACCAGGTTGCCCACCAACAGCAGAAGCACTTATGTTTGGTGTAATACATCTCCAAAAGACAGTTTTTAGACAAATAAATGAAGAATGTAATAAAAAAGAGAAATAAGGTTTTGATAAATACCTATAAATCATTTAAATTGCTTTTTTATAAAAACATCAAATTTTTAAAAAAAAAAAAATTCTTTTTTTTTTTTAGATATCAAAACAAATTAAGTACTTTTAAAACAAGAGAGCTTTTTTACACAATTAAGTTTAAAAAAGTTAGTATTAGTTCAAATTACATACAAAAAAAAAATTTCTTTAATTTTATAAATTTATCGTTATCTAAACAAAATACAGTACAAAAAAATAAATTTATTAATTCATATTTTTATAAAATCTTTTAAACCGCAAACTAATACACTTAGGTTTAAAAAAAATCTATTTTTATTAAAATTTAGACCAATAAAAAAAATTTTTAAATTTTTTATTAAAAATTCTGCTGGTAGAAATAATAAAGGAAGGATTACTGTATTTTCTAAAGGAAAGAAAATAAAAAGAAATAAAGTTTTTTTATTAAATACTAATAATTGAAATAAAAAAATGTCAGTAGTTGTTTCAATTTTTAGAAATGATAAAAGATTATATATGTTATCTAAGGATGCTACAGGTTCATTGACATTGAAACCATATATAGATGGTATAGGTATAGGAAGTTTTATTTTTTCATCTAATTTACCAAAAAATTTTTGAATTTTTTTTTCTATAGGTAGTTTAGTAATGTTGAGATTTTTAAGTAATTTTACTATATTTAGTAATATTTTTATAAAAAA
>Ga0209632_10005363_pt1 | contig 11130 bp, 16 predicted proteins | sample COG_10_FD_184754 | JGI IMG/M metagenome (GOLD analysis project Ga0209632, IMG submission 184754) | Pelagic Microbial community sample from North Sea - COGITO 998_met_10 (SPAdes) (version 2) | ecosystem: Environmental > Aquatic > Marine > Neritic zone/Coastal water | place: Helgoland, sampling...
TTGATAACGGATTACTACGCAAAAATGAAGGCGAAATGGTCATGGAGATGTTCGCCAAAAATATGGGTGTTAAAGTCATTCGTGCCAATGCCCAAGAGAAGTTCTTGAATGGCTTAGTTGGCGTGAGCGATCCAGAAGCCAAACGTAAAGTGATTGGCAATACCTTTATTGAAATCTTCGATGCAGAATCTAACAAAATTGAGAATGTTAACTTCCTGGCTCAGGGCACCATCTATCCTGACGTGATTGAGTCCGCTGCCTCTAAAACCGGCAAGGCCCATGTCATCAAGTCTCATCATAATGTAGGTGGTCTGCCCGATGATATGGCGCTGGAGTTGGTTGAGCCGCTGCGCGAACTGTTTAAAGACGAAGTGCGTAAGATTGGTGTTGAACTGGGCCTTCCCTACGATATGGTTTATCGCCACCCGTTCCCAGGCCCTGGGCTTGGTGTGCGAATCCTTGGTGAAGTTAAAAAAGAGTATGCCGATATTCTTCGCGAGGCCGACGCTATCTTTATTGAAGAGTTACACAGCTCTGGTTGGTACCATAAAACTAGCCAAGCCTTTGCTGTATTCCTGCCCATTAAGTCAGTGGGTGTGGTGGGTGATGCGCGCCGCTATGAATGGGTGATTGCCCTGCGAGCGGTAGAAACCATCGACTTTATGACAGCCCGTTGGGCGCATTTGCCTTATGAGCTGTTAGAGAAAGTATCTAATCGCATTATCAACGAGATTACCGAGGTTTCTCGGGTGACTTACGATGTATCCAGTAAGCCGCCAGCTACTATTGAGTGGGAGTAGTCGTGTTCCTCGCAAACCCCCATTCTATAAGGGTTTAGCACTCTAAAAGCAGTTACAAACTTGTTACAAACTCCTCTGTAGACTCCATTCCTATGTAGCAGTTACAAACTCTGTTACAAACTTACTCGACTATTGCGATTCATTAGTAGTATCAAGTATGCTTAGCAACTTACTTTAAGATGATACACCTTCAAACATTCATATAATGGATGTATACAAAAACTTGAGGTGTATTAAATGAACGGAGCAAAATTAAAGTTAGTGGTTGATAACACACAACATAATTCACAAAAAGCAGATACTTTTTTATTAAAGCAACACAACATCTTTGACGGAAAAGCCGAAGTTGTTAGAACTAAAACAAGTGGTGGCATTTGGCATTTTAGGATGTGGGTTACTGAAGAAAAGAAGTATGTGCGTAAGACACTTAAAACGAAGAACTTAGATACTGCTATTGCTAAAGCAGAAGATGAATATCATTTAATCAAAGCAAACTTACAACAAGGCAAAACAATATTCTCACCAACTGTTGTTAGTGCTGTAGAACTTTACTTAGAACACAGACAGAAAGATGTTGATAGAGGTTTCATAACACAAGGCAGACACGGAACACTTAAATCATCACTCAAACACTTCATTACTTATGTAGGCATTATTGGTGTAGAAGGAATGAGTAGGAAAATGAGGTTAAGTGATTTAGACAAGAAGTGTTTGTATGGCTATCAAAAATACAGACAGAGTGTAAGCAAAGCACAAGATGTAACAATACGAAACGAACTATCAACTATAAATGCTATGTGTGAATTTTTATTTGATGAAGGCTTACACAATGTTACTAAGTGGAAATATCCTCCTATTACAACAAGAGGTATAGACATAGATTTATTGCGAAGGGCTACTTACACAGATGAAGAATACAAAAGAATTACTAAAGCACTAATAACTTACACATCTCAAAAACAAGCAAAGGCAGATAAGATTGATGCTGATGCTGTATTTACACGGCAGTCAGTTAGACATTACTTCTTAATCTTAGCAAACACTATGTTGAGAGTAGGAGAGGCAAGACAACTTAAATGGAGTGATGTAAAAACATTTGATGAGAATGGACAACGACTTGCTGAAATAAGTGTGAGAGCAGAAACAAGCAAAGTTAGAAAAAGCAGAATTATTGTTGTTAGAGGAGGAGAGCATTTCGACAGACTTAAGATGCTTACTAAAGACTATTTTGCTAATAATGATTTAGTAGAGGGCTTTGATATAAAGAACAGTCTTGTCTTTGTGAACTGTGAAGGCAACAAACAAACAGCAGAAACATTGTATTGGCACTACGCAGTCTTTATGGCTTTAGCAGAAGTGAACGATTGGAGTGAACGCAATCTCACTTACTATTCGTGTAGGCACTTTGGCATAACCAAACGATTACAAAGCAATGTAAACCCTTTAACACTTTCTAAAACTTGTGGAACAAGTCTCAAACATATTACAGAAACTTATTACCACGCCGACTTAGGCGAACAAGTAAAAGGAGCAACAGCGAAATATAACTAATGGAGTAAACAATGAATGTTTTTGAAAATATAACAGTCTACAAAAACCAATATGTAAAAATTAAGACAGTAAAGGTAAAAATACCTATTACCTTTAGCGAAGAAGAGGTTAGTTTCTCAACTACAAACAGAGAACTAATACATCTGTTTATAAATCAGCATCCTATTTTTTCTAATAGCGATTACAACCAATGTATCAACAAGTTAGTTGAAGTAATTGTTAAGGATAAAAACCTAACGCAAAAACAAAAGTGTATGTATGAAACTTGGAATACATTTGGTATTAGTTTGGATATAGGAGAGTGGACTACTTGTAACAAAGGCGAAGCAGATAACTACAAATATGTACAAGCAGAGAAACTATTTGAACACTTAAATGGCAGAACTGATTTAACTGCTAAGAATTATTGGAGAATTTCAGCCGAAATTCAGCATAAATCCCCTTCATTAAAACCCTTGTTTACAAGCATTACTTAAGTAATTGGTGTAATTACCGCTATATACCAGGCAAAATTGCTTAGAGACGCTTAGATTAAGTCTAATACGCCGAAACTATTGTGGTTATAGGCTTTAAGTAAGTATTCATTTACCCAATTATTACGAATAAAACGAATATTCCGATAATTATTAGGGTGTAATACACGAAATTAAAGGCGAAATTAAATGCGCCTATAATTAAATCAATTAAATAATCAAACACCGATTAAATCCACAGCACCTTTTAACTTAGGTACTGATACATCTATGTATCTTTGCGTAGTTTGTAAGGAACTATGACGAGCAAGTTCTTGTATTACACGCACACTAACTCCTTTTTCACTTAATTCAGTTATAAAACTCCTACGCCCACTATGACTTGTAGCATTAGGTATGTTTGCGAGTGTGTATAAATGCTTAAACAAGTGTTGGATAGTTATGCTTGTGAAGTTTCCCTTCTGTGTTCTTAGTAAATGGCTTTGTTTTGCTTCTGCTATGCGAGGGAATTTAGCAAAATACTTAGCAAGTTCCTTTTTAAGTGCCTTACCTATATAAACAGTCTGCCCTTTATTGCCCTTTGTTTGCGTTTTATTCAACGCAATAGCATCTAATACTTCGTTATCAGCACTCAAAACATCCTTTACACGCAAGTTAGCAATTTCAATTGCCCTCATTCCACTCCAAAAGGATAGATAAACAATCAACTTGTTCCTATCTGCGTGTTTTGTCAGTTCACAAACTTTAATTACTTTTCTTATTTCTTCTTTTGTTAGCACTTGTGCTTGTTTCATATTTCTTTCTCCAAGTTTTACCTACACTCACTTTAGAAACATTAAGTAACTTCTTTAGTCTTTCTTCTTCTGTCTGTTTCTTATTCATAAAATGTAAGTTTCGATATTTCAATAACAATAAAGCCATATATTTCAGAAGTCATCCGAAATTAGAGTCTTCTGCGAACCCTCTAAAATGCTACAAACCTATTGAAATAATACATTCCATACATTGGAGTGATAAATAACAATAAGCATTAAAACTGTAAGAAATAGGGTGGGTGAAGGTAAGAAGAAAAGAAAAACAAAGTAGAACTATGTGGAGAGAGACTTCAGAAAGCACAAAAAATTATGAAACTATATGAGATTTATGAAGGGGTAGGGGCAGTAAGCATTATGAGTATTGCTGAAAAGATTGTTGGACTTAAAACAAAACTTAAGTTTAGAGAAACAATTAGTGATGCTGAATGGCAATGGCTAAGGCTGACTTGTGAAAATCAAAGTGTGATTAGTAAGTTAAGCAGAGCAAGTAAGAGATACATAAGTCCTACTATGAATTATGCTGATGTTCCTTTTGAATTTTTAAGAAGTGGTGGTACTTGTGCTGAAGCACACCTTTTCTTAAATGAAATAAAGAGAGATATGGATTTCGAAGCAGAAACAAGAATACTTCAAGCAACTGATGAAGTGATGAATTCTGCTGAAATGGCTCAAATGGCTCAAATGGCTCAACAGCAAGCCTATATAGATTTACAAAACTCCTACAACCAAGCAACTAATGACAATGCTGAACTTGTTACCAAGTTGGCAAATAGTGCTACTGATATTTAGTTAGTCTAAAAAAACATCCTTAATTTGTAAGGTTTTGATAAATAACTTGTATGGAAGCATACAAGATTAGAGAAGCATACAAGATTAGAGAAGCATACGCAGAGTGGATAGATACAGAACAATACGACTTGTTTATTACACTTAATACTGAAAGCGAAAAAACTTTCAAACAACTAAGCACAATGATTAGGCAAATGTTTAGTGGAGCAGAAACGCAGTATTTTGGTTATACAAAAGAAGGCTTTAGCAGAAGAAAGTTATTTAGAAACAAAGACAAGTTTCATATTAAACGAGTAGTAGCAATTGAAGGCGACAACAAGTTTAAGAAAAGACATTCACACATTCTTGTTAAAAACATAGAAGGTGTAAGCAAAGAAGGAATGACTGAGTTGTTGAGATACGAATGGTTAAAACTTAATAAAGCAGAAAAGCATAAAGAGTATTTGTTTAAGGTTATTACTGACTACACACCACAAGCAGTTAGTAGATACAACACAAAAGACACATACAAACAGAACAAACAATTAGAAGATGTAATTTGTTATTGGAGCAGTTTCATTAGTAAACAGAAGTTGTGTTGAGCAACTATCGTAATAAACAATAAAACTGAATAAATTACAAAAATATAAACGCACTTTTGGGGAGTGTGTAGCATTGCTGTGCTTAATTACTTACTACTATTTATCACTATTAGTAATACATTAAGGAGAAACAAGAATGATATTAGACAAGGTATTTAACACACTGAAAGAACATAACAGAGGTTTAACTAAAGTTGACTTTACAGAGCAATACTTAGGAAAGAGTAAGAGTTATTTGTATGTAATGAAACACAGAAGACAAGACATCAGCAACGATAGTTTATGTAAGTTGTATGTGGGATTAAAGCAGACAGCAAAACAACTAAAAGAAAATGGCTTTACATCATATGAAACAAACGAGAAGTTAGCAGATATGGTTTTAGTTGAATTAGAAAATAAGGTATTAGAAGAAATCTAATGGGGACTAAAACAAAGAGCAAAATCACAACAGTACAAGTGTGTGATGCTTGTGGTAAAAATGAAGATGAAGTTAAGAAGATGTTGCTACTGCCGAACTACAACTTATGTAATCAGTGTATTGGTTTAGCAAGTGAGTTGATTGAAGAGAATGATGAAGAACATATATCAACACTAACTTGGCTTATGCGATTAGGAATTAAACCGAAACACATAAAGAAGATTGTTAAGAAATAAAATCGACACCTTCTTTTATTAGATACTCTGCTTCTGCTTGTTTAAGCCATTTAATGTAAGCACCTTCACAGTCAGCACATCTCAATACAAACTTGTGATGTGCGACTGTTGTTGGCTCAATATAAACTTGGCATAGAAGGTGTTTGTTCTGATAGTTTTTAACAGCCATTACGCCACTACCAATTCTTTCTTTTTGTCATATATGCGTAGATGAAAATCTTTATCTGTGTGATAAGTTTTATCGCATTGTGTAAGCCAAACCATAAAACTTTCAGCACTTCCTTTATCTCCAACTCTGACAAAAGCCTTTTTAGGACGCGAAGGCATTTGAAGTTCAAGTGGAACTTCTTTGTTTACTAATACAAACTCATCTTTTGGATTGAAACTTTCCCATACAAAATGTAAGTACCCCACTTCAAAAAAATTCAAATTGACTGTGGAATAAACAATCCCTTTGTTTAACTTCATATAAGTCCAATCCTTTGCTTTCATTTCTTTTTGTTGTTTATTATCCATTACGCCACCTCCTTGTTTACCCAATCTGCTAAGTGAGGAAGTACTTCATTTAATTTCATAAGTTCACCTTCAATTGAAGAGTAGAGATGAGAAGTTGGGATTGGAGTTTTACTCACATACCAATCATCAGTATTATCTCCACACAATTCAGCAACCTTTTCAAAACAATATATAGCCTTTCTTGCTTTCTTCTTTCTGCTCAATTGTTGTTTAAGCAACTTCCAACTTATAAGTTCTAAGCCTTCGTCATTTACATAAATTGGAGCAGTGAATCGTTGTAATTCTTCTAACTTCTTTTTGTCATTTTCATAATGAGCAGTCGCATTTATTACTTCTGCTTGTTCGCCTTTTGTAAGCCAAACATATCTTCCCAATGCTTTTAGAATAGGGTTGTCAGCAATTTCGTAACCAAGTTGTTTTGCTCCTTGTTGTTCTTCGTTATAGCCTTCAAGTTGTATTCCAATTTCTGAAATAGAAAAGAAGTGATATAGCCTTGTAAAGTGCTTTAGTAGCCTTGTATCGTTTGCTTGGTGTTGTGTTTGTTTAATCATTACGCCACCTCCATAGTTTCTGTGTTTACAATTACATTGCCTTCGTCTACTAACTCTTTCATTGTTGTGTCTGCCTTATCAGCATCAACACAAAGCGTGAAGCAGTTATCCGTCCTTTTATTGCCGTTCATATAGCCGTCCAAAGTTGTGCTTTGAATGTGTTTAGCATCTGTGCTGTATACGATTTTTATAAATTTACTATTTGTCATAATGTGTATCCGTTTTGTTTTATGTCTGCTTAATTGCGAACATATGTATATTATATTTCGGCTCAGTGATGTATCATCTTCAAGTAAATACTAAGAGATACTTGATACACTATGCGTAAAGCACTTTATTTTTCTAAGCCACAACCACTTAGCCCTAAGTCACAAACTTGGGTAGAAGGCAACACTCGTTATAGAAAAAACAAGACTGCTAAAGGTGGCAAAACAAGTGTTAAGGGTGTGCCCATAACAGACAGCATTTACTACTTGTGGTTTGAGTATTTGAAACGAAGTGAGAAGTACAAAACTGCTTGTGCTAACAATGGCAAAGGTATGTCTAAGTTATACAAAGACTTCGGCAATGTATTTGATTATGAAGGCGTAGAAGGGTTTTGGAGTTGGTGGAACGAAAGAGGGCAATACTTATTTGGCATTGAAGGAAAACAAGAGATTGTAGAGTTTGATAATGCTAATGAAGTAGTTGGTTATGAGGACTACAAACTTATTGCTATCCCTAAAAACATAACTGCTTCAACTATTAAGAAAAGGCTCAACAAGTTAGTTGATAGTATGGAACTGACACCAACAGCAGAACGAAAAGCCAAATACACAATCACTCAAACTAAAGTTGATGTTGGCAGTTTAGAAACTTGCTTAATGGCTTATGACTTAAAGCAACAAGGCAAAGACATATTAGACATTGGACTACAAGTGAAGTGGATTAGAGGAAGTGAGGCAAAAGACTTAATTGAGGATAATAGAAGCAAAGGCAAAGAAGTTGATTTAGATAAGTTGGCAGAGTTAAGTGAAAAGAATTACAAGGAATACAATAGGCTACTTTCTAAAGCACAAGCAGTATTAAGAAAGAGGCTTAAAGACAAATACATTGATGCTGATGATGAAGATGATTTGATGGATAAGGAAATGCGTATTTACAAAGTAGACTATGTGAGAACAACAAGAAAGAAAAGCATACGGACTAACACGCATAAACTAATCAACAAGGCTAAAGCAAACATTGAGGCAGTTGAAAAGGGTATGTTTGGAGTAGGGCATTAAGCCAACTATGTTTAAATTATAGCTATTCGATAAATGCGATCTTTTTTATGATTACTGAGTAACTAAATTATTAATGCTATAGGTGAACGCTATGAGCAAGAAAGCACACGATTTCCTTATAACGAAATCGAAGGAAGAAAATGAGAATTTAAATACAATCATTAGTCTTAATGGACAAGTAGATATAGCTAAGGGAAGAATTGATAGTGCTTTTGAGTTCTTATTTCAGACATGTGTCGGACAGCAACTTTCGTCGAAGGCATCGGAAAGTATATGGGGTCGCGTTTTAGGGCTGTGCCAAAATTTAGATTTGACGTTAATGGAGTTAGCTGACCAAAAATATTGTACTGATCTTAGGTCATGCGGAATATCAAACAACAAGCTAAAGGCTGCGTTTAAACTTAGAGATAGATTCATTGATCAGCCGGGTCTGTCGGCTCAAATATTCGGAGCATCCTATGAAAATATTACGGATTTAGTGACTTCTAACTGGGGTTTTGGTGCTTGGAGCGCGGATATGTGTGCGATATTTTTTTGTGGCCAAAAGGATGTGATGCCGACAAGTGATGTTGCGATAAATAATAGTTTAATAAAGCTGCAAATGGAAACTGAAGAAATCTACCTGTACGCACCATATCGATCATATTTATGCCTGCATCTATGGAAAGCTACTGATGAGGGGCGGTTGTAATAGTTAGCGGATACTAAACACTGTTAGGGAAAATTTTATTATACACTCCCGCAAATAATTGATCATTTAAGACCTTTGCCTTGTCTATCTCATATTCGAAATTTTCATGTAATATTTCTGCGACGATTTCTGGCAGCATTTTATAGATTTTATCCATCGCATCGGGTTCACCGGTGAGCAGCGAATAAAAGCTTTTTCCATCAATAATTCTAATATCTTCTCGTTCTGGCAGACGACGTTTCGTAAGGTTATCCGAAGGCGTGAAAGGATTATTATATCGCTTCCCATTTTTAGGAAGAATTTCAACATAGTAGCCAGTGTAGTCCGTTAATGTCGAAAGAGCATAATCTAAGTCTTTATATATCTGAACCTTATGATTTCCTTTCGTCGTATTGTGTTTATTTTTTACTTCTGCGATGACTCTTTGGCTCGGAAAGTGAATGTCGAAAATTTTACCTACTTCTAATGCATGGATGCCATCAAAACTCCCAATTATGTCTTCATGCATGGAGCCTATTGCATTTTGCTTGGTTTTTTGTCTCTGACGTAAAGACTCCTGTTCAAGCCATTCAGAAATGGATATATCTTGTACAAGTGAATCAAGTGTTGCAGAGAAACAATCAAGCGTATTGCTGTAAAGCGATTGTGTATCAAACTTCTTTTCAGCCTTATATATGCTTTTTATTGCGGGTGTGATTGCTGTTTTTATTCGGTGCTTGGAATATGCGCCCATTCAGGTAGTTTTCCACAGTTAGCAGTTGATGTATCATAAAATAAAAGCTTTTTATAGGCAAACTTACGCTATATACTGTATGTTTAACCAGTAAAATTTAACGGACTTAGATAATGCAATTTCCCACAACATTAAGTATTGATAACGTCGCAGATATCCTTTCTCTCTCTAAACGTGTCATAACGCAATGGATAGATAAGGGTTTGTTAGATGTGTGTGCAGACACTAATTTAATACATGTCGATGGACTTAAGAGTTTTGATGAATTCAAAGATCTTATTGAATCGAAATGGGATGCTGAAGAAAAGATTACTCCATTGAGAGACTACTCCCTTATTGAATTGTTTGCGGGTTGTGGGGGTATGGCGCTGGGAATGGAGCAGGCAGGATTAAAGGGGGTTTTGTATAACGAAATTGATAAGCACGCTTGCAGTACACTTCGGCATAATAGGCCTCAATGGAATGTTGTCGAAGGCGACATTCATAATGTTGATTTTCAACCCTATGCTGGACAAATAGATGTCCTAACTGGCGGATTTCCTTGCCAGGCATTTTCTTATGCGGGTAAAAGTTTAGGGTTCGAAGATGTTAGGGGAACATTATTTTTTGAAATGGCTCGAGCAATAAAAGAAACACAACCAAAATTATTTCTTGCTGAAAATGTACGTGCGCTAAGTTCACATGATGACGGGAAAACGATTGCTACTATTAAAAATATCATACAAGAAATTGGCTACACTGTTGTAGAGCCTAAATTAATGAAAGCAATGTTTTATAAAGTACCTCAGAAAAGGGAGAGACTTATTATCATTGGGATTAGGAACGATTTGAAAGATAAGATAGATTTTCAGTTTCCTTCTAAGTACACCAGATTAATGACATTAAAAGATGCTCTTTATAAAGGAGATCTTTATGATACAGATGTCCCGCAGTCGGCTGGGCAGATATATCCTAATCGTAAACGAGAAATTATGTCCCACGTGCCGCAAGGAGGTTACTGGAGAGATTTGCCATTAGAAATGCAAAAAGAATACATGATGAAAAGCTTTTACTTAGGTGGAGGAAAGACAGGTGTGGCAAGAAGACTATCTTTAAATTCTCCCTCCCTAACGTTAACGACATCACCCGCTCAAAAGCAAACAGAACGATGTCATCCGATAGAGACGCGGCCTTTAACAGTCAGAGAATATGCTCGTATTCAGACGTTTGTGGATGATTGGGAATTTAAAGGCAGTTCAAATTCAGCTTATAAGCAAATTGGAAATGCGGTTCCAGTGAATCTTGCAACAGCACTTGGTCGTTCCATCGTTAGGTCTTTGAACGACTTAGAAGAAAATATTTAAGTCGTAATGATAATTGTAATTACTTTTTATACTCGATTTATTACTTTAGAAAAAATTGTTATCTCAGTAGGGCATTGAGGTTACAAGGTTTGTAACTTACGATGTGTTAAGTTACTGATAAAACAAAGGTTTTGAGAAGTTATGAAAGTAAGAAAAATAAGCAAGAGTTACAAAGTAGTTACAAACTACAGAATGCCCCTTGTAAACCATTGTTCTTACAAGGCTTTTCATAACACTACTGTTGAGTGGGAGTAATAACACGCCCTACAACCCTCATTCCTACGCTGTTTCCTATGTTGTAAAGATGTTGTAAAGACGCATTCCTTCGTCTTTGTTGAAAACATTGTTGTAAAGTTCTGCTACTATTA
>Ga0209632_10005366_pt1 | contig 11127 bp, 10 predicted proteins | sample COG_10_FD_184754 | JGI IMG/M metagenome (GOLD analysis project Ga0209632, IMG submission 184754) | Pelagic Microbial community sample from North Sea - COGITO 998_met_10 (SPAdes) (version 2) | ecosystem: Environmental > Aquatic > Marine > Neritic zone/Coastal water | place: Helgoland, sampling...
CGCGTTACTCACCCGTCCGCCGCTCGACGCCTGGGAGCAAGCTCCCATCGTTTCCGCTCGACTTGCATGTGTTAAGCCTGCCGCCAGCGTTCAATCTGAGCCATGATCAAACTCTTCAGTTTAATCTCTCAATTGGTTTGATACTTCTCTACTACTGCCAGTACTACTTAAACTGACAAGGTCTGCACCAAACCGGTACTTCGCTCAAAATATACAACTACTGTACTTTCTCTACTCTTGGAAGAGCAAAGAACGCTTAAAAATTTATAACGCAGTTGCTTACTTTGATATCTTTTCTATGAAGATTCACAGAAACCATCAACAGCAAGCACCCACCTCTATTACTTAATCTACTTTTTAAAGAACTTTGAAACACCCACGCCTCATCAACGCAGGAGCCGGCATTATACGCAGAAGGCTAGGTTTGGCAAGGGATTGCGAGGATTTTTTGAAAAGAATTAACAACTAGTTTGCTGGCTATTGCGGCGCAACTGTGAAGACGGGCTCAAGCGGCTGCTTCTGCCACTAACTAGCTCAGAGAAACTGCCAATTTCAGGGTGTCTTCGATCGGGGTTTGGGTAATGGGGTCAGAGTAAAATTACCCTGTACCTATTTGAATGGCGTTGAGTGCGCAGAGGTAATTTTACTCTGACCCCATTACTCTGACCCCATTACCCAGCTAGCTTACCTAGATGGAAGAGCTTTTTGCCTCTTTTCAGCACGAAGTACCGTCCCTGCAGGGCGTTTTCTGCAGAAAACTGAAAATCTGGCTCGGTAACTAGCTGACCATTCACTGACACAGCGTTGTTGCCTAGGAATTCCCGTGCCATCTTGTTCGACTTCGCCAATTCGGTGGCTACCAACACCTCAACGATACCAGCGCTGTCGGCTGCAATGCTAGAACAGGGCAAACCATCCAGCTCTAATTGCTGCAGATCATCACCGGTTAGCGAGTTAATATCTCCTGAGAACAACGCTTCGCTGATGCGAGTAGCTGCTGTGAGCCCCTGCTCGCCGTGCGCGAGTTCAGTAACATGCCTGGCAAGAATACCCTGCGCCTCGGGCTTAGTACCCGACGCCTTATCTGTTGTTTCGATCGCATCTATCTCATGTGCCGAGAGGAAGGTGAAATACTTCATGAAGTTATAGACGTCTGCGTCAGCCGTGCCTAGCCAGAACTGATAGAAGGCATAAGGAGAAGTCCTGTTCGGGTCCAGCCAGATAGTGCCGCTCTCGCTCTTACCGAACTTGGTACCGTCTGATTTCGTGACCAGAGGTAATGTGGCGCCATATACCTGCGCCTGATTCATGCGCCGAGTTAGGTCTATACCGCCGGTAATGTTGCCCCACTGGTCGCTGCCGCCGATTTGCACGGTGCAGTCGTAACGTTTGTTTAATTCGGCAAAATCGAAAGACTGCAGAATCATGTAGCTGAATTCAGTAAAGGAGATGCCTTCACCTTCTCTTTCTAACCGTTGTTTGACCGATTCCTTCTGGATCATAGCATTCACAGCAAAGTGCTTACCGACATCGCGTAGAAAACTAAGAACATCGTAGTCCTTGGTCCAATCCAAGTTATTCACGAGGACGGCTGAGTTCTCTCCACAGTCGAAATCCAAGAATTGGCTCAATTGTGGCTTCAGCTGCTCAACCCAGTCAGAAATGACATCACTGGAGTTGAGCTTGCGCTCACTGTCTTTGAAGCTCGGATCGCCGATCATGCCTGTCGCCCCGCCAACTAACGCAATTGGCTTGTGGCCGGCCATCTGAAAACGCTTCAACGCCAGTAGAGGCACCATGCTACCTATATGTAAGCTAGACGCCGTGGGGTCAAAGCCGCAATACACTGCGCGACTGTCTGTCGCTAGGTGCGACTTAAGCTCATCACCGCCGGCGAGCTGAACTACCATATTGCGACTTTGCAGGTCGGCGATTATGTCTTTGGAGCTTTCTTCGGAATTGTTATTGGAACTATTCATATATTGAGGAGTCACTATTGTCGTAAGCCACTGTGCCACAAAACTAATTAAATTAGCGATTAAGCCGACCCAAGCTGCAGGAACCGCGTTTTGTTTATTCTAAAAAGGCGGCGATTTTACACTAGAACGGCCCAGTTGTGCGGCAAGTCGGGAAAAAACGCCTAGGAAATGTACAGCGACTTACTATAAACTCGCGCTTTTCGGCGCCATAAGAGATTTTGCTGTAATTTTAACTATGGAACTCATTGAATTAATTAAGCAATTTGCCCGCAAGCAGTATCTTGTGGTGTCTCACTATCCGCGAGACCACATCTACATAGCTGGCGCATTGTGCGGTCTCATCTTGGTCTTGCTGGTTCTGCCTCTGGGTGGCGACACAGACGGAGATAACGGCAGAACCGAAATAGTCTTGGATATAAACCTCAGCCCAGAGCTCGCGCAACCTGTTGATACCGAGCAAAAGCAGCCCGATGCGCTGGCCCTATCAGACTTCGTGATCACTCCCCACGCCAAATCCCAGATCGAAGTCCAGCCAATAGTGGAAAACGTGACACTGTGGCGAAACATTGAGGTAAAGAGCGGCGACAATCTATCCGCAATATTCAGCAAGGTAGGCCTGTCAGATCAGGATCTATTCCGCGTCCTTAATAGTAGCGACGAAGCCAAGGTATTGAATCAGGTATATCCAGGCTACCAATTGGACTTCCTCATCCCACCTGAAGGCGAACTCGAGCAGCTACGTCTATTAAAGTCTCCGCTGGAAGGTTTCCTATTCACACTCAACAACAATAACTACGACGTTGAGTCGATTCTAAATTTTCCACAGCTACGACCTACCTTTAAGGTAGGCACGATCGCAGACAGTCTATTCATGGCTGGGCAACGCGAACAAATCCCAGCCATAACGATTATGGAGATGGCGAATATCTTCGGCGGAGTTATCGACTTCATACTCGATCCGCGAGCAGGCGATGATTTCAGTATTCTCTATGACGAAAAATACCTTGATGGCGAATTCATTGGGCACGGCGACATACTCGCAACGCAGTATACGAATCAGGGCAAAACTTTTACGGCAGTTCGCTATATAAACGAAGAAGGTGAGGCAGGTTACTACAACGCCGAAGGCGAGAGCATGCGCAAAGCATTCTTACGAAGTCCTCTCGATGTTTTTCGCATCAGTTCCAATTTCAATCCTAGCCGTCGTCATCCGATTCTTAATACGATACGCGCGCACAAGGGAACCGACTACGCAGCGCCACGCGGCACGCCGATTCGCGCGACCAGTGACGGTCAAGTTACTCGCGCATCACGCAACGGCTCATTCGGCAATCTAGTCATCGTTAAACACGCAGGCGGCTTCGAAACGAAATATGCACACCTATCTAAATACGCGAATGGCGTAAAGAAAGGCAAGCGAGTCAGACAGGGCGACATTATCGGGTACGTCGGCACCACAGGCAGTGCAACTGGGCCGCATCTTCACTACGAATTCTTAATGGGTGGCGTACACCAAAATCCTCGCACTATTATCGACAAACTTCCTAAAGCAGAGTCTATAGACCCTGCCGAGATGGATAGCTTTCGTACGCAGACCACTGATCTACTCAAACGTTTTTCAGAGTTGAACAGGACAGCCCTCATTACACTGAACCAACCTAGCGCTGACTAAAATAGGCACGCCCTTGGCCAACCTTGATTACTATATTGGTCTGATGTCAGGCACCAGCGTCGACGGTGTCGATTGTGTTCTTGTGCAGTTCATTGGCGACCAACCTAAGCTGATAGCGACCCACTTCGAGCCTATAGAACCAGGCCTTAGAGAAGATATTTTACAATTATGTAGCGGCGAGAATAATGATCTAGCACTTTACGGCAACACCGACGTGGCCATCGGCCAGCTGTTCGCTAAAGCAGCACTCACATTGCTTGCAAATGAGGAAATCGAAAGGACTGCAATTCGCGCGATAGGCAGCCATGGCCAGACTGTTTTTCATCACCCGCAGGGCGATACCCGCTTCACATTACAGATCGGCGACCCGAATAGTATCGCGCAACTTTGCGGTATTACTACCATCGCTGATTTTCGCAGAAGAGACATGGCGGCCGGTGGCCAAGGCGCCCCGCTCGCTCCTGTGCTGCATAGAAATTGTTTTCAATCGGCGACCAGCGACCGTGTCGTCTTGAACGTCGGCGGTATCGCAAACATTACCGTGTTGAACAAAGATGGAACCTGTCTTGCCTTCGATACGGGCCCTGCCAACGTATTAATGGACTATTGGATTGGGAAACATCAACAAAAAAACTACGATAAGAACGGCGACTGGGCAGCCGGTGGAAACATAATTCAGCCGCTACTTGAGCTACTCCTAGACGAGCCCTATTTTTCGAAGGCGGCGCCGAAAAGCACCGGCCGAGAACTGTTCAATGGTTTGTGGCTGGAAGAGAAGTTATACAAGCTAGGACAGGAACTAGCCGTTGTCGATGTGCAGGCCACACTGCTGCGCGTTACTGTCGATAGCATTGTGAATGCGATAAGCAAAGCCTCGAAGCCGAGTGAAGTCTATGTCTGTGGCGGCGGCGCACATAACAAAGCTTTTATGGATGGCTTACAGGCTCGGCTAAGTGACTGCAGTATTTTGTCCACCGCAGAGCTTGGCATCGATCCGGACTGGGTTGAAGCGATCGCCTTCGCCTGGATGGCAAAGCAAACGAGCGAAGGACGCACAATCGACACAACACCATTCACCGGCGCGGCACAAGCCACCGTTCTGGGTGGAATCTACAAAGCCTAATTAGTCTTAGATAAACAACTTAGATAGAGAACGAGGAACCGCACCCGCAGGTTGTGGTGGCCAGCGGGTTGTTTACAATAAAGCGCGAACCTTCTAGCCCTTCGACGTAATCGACCTTAGACCCTACGAGATATTGATAGCTAAGGGGATCGACTAGGAGGCTAGCGCCCTTGTTTTCAATGATAGTGTCGTCTTCATTGATCTCTTCATCGAAGGAAAAGCCGTACTGAAACCCTGAGCAACCACCGCCGGTCACGTAGACTCGAAGCTTCAGCTTGTCGTTGCCTTCCTCAGATATCAAATTGTGAACCTTGTCCGCCGCATTATCGGTGAAGGACATGATGATAGGCTCTTGTGTTTGTACTACTGACATTTGGGTTCTCAGCTGGTGTAGACCAAGCTTCTGGGAAACTCGGCAATCGCTTACTTCGACAGTTATTGTCTCAATAACCGACTAATTTAGTCAATTATTCCTCAAGTCTATTTACAGGGCTTATTGCAGAACTTAACCGTTCGCCATGCCTCAATCCTCGAGGTCCACCTAGGTATTTTGAATGACCGAGGTGTCGAAAGGGAGCTTCTTCTTATCCGCCACTAGACGCTTGTTCTCGTTCTGGCTGGTGCTGATATGCATAAGATTGCCGTTTACCTCGGAACCCATCACCATCTCAATCAGATTGTAGTAAACGCTGCCAACTACAACAGCCTTCGCTGCCAACTCTAAATGCTTGGTGGAGCGAAGATCGCCCTGCACTAGCCCGTTTACGATTGCCGACGGCACACAAACCTCACCTTCGACCGCACCCTTCTCCGCGATGCGAATAAGTGCATCTGAATCGTCTTCGGCGTAAATATTTCCCTTCACCCGTCCCTCGATGATCAGCTCACCACTGAAATGGATATCGCCGATGATTTCGGTAGATCTCGATACCAGAGTATGCGCTGGGCCGGTTGACGTTTTATCCGGTGCTGCCTTCTTGAACATAGCCATCATCTCCTATCAATTCTATACTGCAAAACCTCTAAACGGTCGTACTTGCTCAATTAATGATCAACGCTCAACGACCCAACTAAAATCCTGGTTAATGCTTTTCCCGACCGGCTCCACCGATACAGCCGCGACCTGCAGGCGGTCTGGGACGAAGTTGTCCGGCAAGACAAGTTCTCCCTCGATATTCTGAAAGTATTTGAACCGGAGCCGAATATTAAGCTCATCTTGTTCTGCCGACAACTCGCGAAGCGACAGTATTTGCTGCTCCTCGCCCTGAGAACCGACTAAATTGACATTCACATGGCCTGTCAGAAAGGTATCACCGTCTGCATCTTGCTGCCGCAGAACCAGCTTATAGCGATAACGATTGGCCTCGCGCGTCGCATCGATATCTAGCTGACTTATAATCAGCCCGGTGTCTTCGATTTCCGCGGACACTACCTGACGGTAGTAGACCACGTCTTGTTCGAGCTGTCCTACACGGCCGCGCAGGTTGAGAATTGTTTCCTTCACCACTTCGCTCGCTAGCTGATCCATCACGCTCGACCTGTCCAATATCGCGACTTGTCGGCGCAGCTCTGCATTTTCTGACTCAGTGCTAATCAGCTGTTTACTCAGTTCCTGCTGTGTTGCCTGTTCGGATTGCTGGCTGCGAAGCGTGTTCGTGTAGCCAAACATGAACCCGCCTACTGCACCCGCGCCTACGCCCAGCATAAGTAAAGTAACAAGCACGAAGCGTCTGCCGGGCCGATAAGGCACGACTACCATCTTTTCTTGTTTACTGCCTTTAACGACATTGGGCACGCAGACTTCTCCAGTCATCGATACAATTCGGTAAATAGTTCAATCAAATGCGCCGAAAAGCTCAGCCTATGCAGAGCTTAGGGCAATAAAGCAATATTTTGCAATCCCGTACTCTCATCGAGACCAAACATGATGTTCATGTTCTGAATGGCCTGTCCTGACGCACCCTTAACCAAATTGTCCTCGGCCGAAAGCACCACGATCGTATTCGTGTCTTCCGAATAAGCGACTGCTATTTGACATTTGTTCGACCCCTTAACATTTCTGGTCGCCGGCACTTCGCCCTGCGGCAACACCTCCACGAACGGTTCGCTAGCATAACGATGTTCATACAACCCCTGCAGTTCATCCAGCGATATCTCTACGCCCGATTTGATCGGCGCATAAAGTGTCGCCAGAATGCCTCTTATCATCGGGACAAGATGTGGTATGAAGGTCAGTTTAATCTCAGATTCGCTGTAGCTATTTAAGCGTTCGCATATTTCCGGATGATGACGATGCCCAGAAAGTCCATAGGCTTTGATAGATTCGGTTGCCTCACAGAGTAGAAAGTCTTCGACTGCCTTTCTGCCGGCGCCGCTCACACCCGACTTGGCGTCGGCGATAAGCCGGTCTGTCTCGACCAGATTGTTTTCCAATAGCGGCAAGAAACCCAACTGTATCGCCGTGGGGTAACAGCCTGGCACAGCAATTAGCTGCGCGGTTTTAATTTTTTCTCGATTCACCTCCGGCAGCCCATAAACAGCATCGGCGACTAGTTCTGGGCAGAAATGTCTCGTCTTATACCATTTCTCCCACAGGGGAATGTCTTGAATTCGGAAATCCGCCGACAGATCGATAACCTTGATGCCTTTCGACAATAGTTCTGCCACGGTATTCATCGCCACAGCGTGGGGTGTAGCATAGAAAATGACATCACAGGCCTGTAACAGGTCTGAATCGGGAGCTGAGAACTGAAGATCTACATGGCCACGCAGATTAGGAAAGCGGCTGTGCACAGCCACGCCCGCGAGTTCTCGCGAAGTCACGACGAAAATCTCCACATCCACCCGTGGAGCAAGCAATCTGAGCAGCTCTACGCCGGTGTAGCCAGTGGCTCCTATAATTCCAACTTTAATCAAAACAGACCCCGTGGGTGGTATCCAGGCTTCAGAGTGTAGTGCGGGGCGAATCTGACACTGTTTTGCTGCTCGCCGAGTGATCTGAATTGCCGGACGGAGTATCTTACACGGCAACGTCTAAATTGCAATATCCGCAAACATTTCATTACGTAAAATCAACAGCTTAGCGACGTTCCCTGCTATCATCAAGACATCACAAGACAGCTGTGATAGCTTCTCTTTCAAGCGTTTAGGAGTGCAGTATGCTTTGGGTTAAGGCCTTTCATATCATCGGAGTAGTTTGCTGGTTTAGCGGAATTTTCTATTTGCCCCGTCTGTTCGTCTATCACGCCATGAGTGAAGATCAGCTTAGCAAGGATCGCTTCGTTATCATGGAAAGGAAGTTGTTCTGGTACATCATGACGCCATCGGCGGTTCTGGCTGTCATTCTTGGGGCCTGGCTGCTGATCGCCAACCATGGCTATTTTATGGCCTGGTGGTGGATGAAGGCGAAGCTTGGTCTAGTGGTTCTCCTAATTGGCTATCACTACTACTGTTGGTGGTATATGAAAGCGCTCAGGGAAGACTCCAAGATTCGCAGCCACAAATACTTCCGAGTCTACAATGAACTACCGGTATTACTGCTCGTGGCGATCGTAATCCTTATCGTGGTCAAGCCTATCTTATAGAAACTTGAAGCGGCATGAGCGTCACGAAACCCGGCAACATGCGCTTCTTCGGATTAAGAAAAACCGGCGGAGCCGGCATTAGCTCGATTTTTCCATCAAGATTAAATACTCAGCAAAAGGCGGCCGCGGCAGATCTCAGCATCCTTGCCGAGGCGCGCTAGCGGCTGAGCATTCCAATAGTTGCTATTGGCGTAATCAATGCGCAAAATAGCGCTTCAGTTATCGAGGTCGGAACACTATTCCTAGCTGTAATTCACAGTCTATCCAGTCATCTCGATGTCGCACGAACTAACTGCCCTAGCCTCGACCTAGCAGTAAGTAAGCAATTAATAGAAGGCCCTTTACATGAGTAACGAAAATTCCAGGCATCTTTATGAGCTGGCTGTAAAAAATATTCCTGGCGGTGTAAATTCTCCAGTCAGGGCCTTCAAGGGTGTTGGTGGAAATCCGCTGTTCTTCAAAGCCGGTCAAGACGCGTACCTGATCGATGCCGACGACAATCGTTATGTCGACTATGTCGGCGGTTTTGGCCCGCTCATCTTAGGGCACTGCCATAACGAAGTCGTAGAGGCGCTGCAAAACCAGTTGCAACAAGGCCTCGCCTTCGGCGCATCGACCGAGGCAGAAGTTAAGATTGCCGATAAGATCTGCGAGCTCATGCCTTCCCTCGAGAAGGTAAGACTCGTTACATCCGGCACCGAAGCAACCATGAGCGCTATTCGCCTCGCGCGCGGTTATACCGGTCGTGACCGCATCGTAAAATTCGAAGGTTGCTACCACGGCCATGTCGATGGCTTATTGGTCAAAGCGGGCTCCGGCGCACTGACTCTCGGCGAACCCGATTCGCTAGGTGTACCAAAAGCCTATACCGACCTCACCCATGTGCTTCCCTATAACGATACGGATGCACTGGAGAGCTTTTTCGCTGCAAATGGTGATGAAATCGCCTGCGTGATTGTCGAGCCAGTTGCCGGCAACATGAACTGCGTGCCCCCTGTACCGGGTTTTCTTGAGGCGCTACGCGAACATTGCACTAAGCACGGCGCGGTACTGATCTTCGACGAAGTCATGACCGGCTTTCGCGTTGCACTGGGCGGCGCTCAGTCTCTTTATCAGATCGAGCCCGACCTAACGACGATCGGCAAGGTGATCGGCGGCGGATTGCCTGTTGGCGCCTTTGGCGGCAAAACAGAAATAATGGAGTTGATTGCGCCACTGGGCGGGGTCTATCAGGCTGGCACACTAGCTGGCAGCCCACTTGCGGTTGCCGCAGGTTTGGCAATGTTGAATGTGATCTCCAAGCCTGGGTTTCACGATGAGCTAGCGGCACGCACTGCTGTTTTGTTAAGCGGACTACAAGAACGCGCCGATCAAGCCGGCATTCCTTTTACCACCACTCAAGTTGGCGCCATGTTCGGCTGTTTCTTCACCAAAGAGAAGAACATCAGCCACTTCTCGCAAGTGATGAGCTGTGATACTGAACGTTTCAAGCATTATTTCCATTCCATGTTAGACAATGGCGTCTACCTAGCTCCTTCAGCCTTCGAGGCGGGATTCGTATCCAGCGCACACGGCGACAAAGAAATTCAACTCACACTGATTGCCGCAGAAAAAGCCTTTTCTGCGCTACCGAAATAAATACAAATCTAGATAGATTAGGAATCGACAATGAAATTTGATGTATACGGAGTAGGTAACGCGCTAGTCGACAAGGAATTCGAGGTCGAGGAAAGCTTTTTCCAAGAGCATGGCATAGAGAAGGGTTTGATGACTCTAGTAGGCCAAGAAGAGCAACAGAAGTTACTCGACGTTCTCACCGAGAAATACGGGATCAAGAAGCGCGCCGGTGGCGGTTCTTGCGCGAACACACTCTACGCACTCAGCCAATTCGGCGGTAATGCTTTTCTAAGCTGCAAAGTAGCGAACGACGAGACAGGCGACTTCTACATCAACGAACTGGGCAACCAGACTATCAAAACAAATACCGATAGCCTACGCGAAGAAGGCACAACCGGCCGCTGCATCGTGATGATCAGCCCAGACGCGGAACGCACTATGCACACCTTCCTCGGCGTATCCGAGACAGTCTCCGAAGAAGAGATAGACTTCGACGCGGTGAAACAGTCTGAGTACGTCTATATAGAGGGCTATCTTGTAACCTCGCCTTGCGCAAAAGCGGCTGTTATCGAGCTTAAGAAATTTGCCGAGACGAACCATATCAAGACAGCCATGACATTTTCCGATCCCGCGATGTTGGAATATTTTCTCGACAACGTAAACGACGTATTAGGCACCGGTGTCGACCTACTGTTCTGCAACGAGAAAGAGGTAAAACTCTGGGCGGGAGTTGATGACTTCGATGAAGCCTGCGAGAAGATGAAGAGTAAGGCTAAGCAGTTCGCCATTACTCGAGGCGCGGATGGTGCTCGACTATTTGATGGCAATGACTACATTGCTGTGGATGCTCATTCGGTAGAGGCTGTCGACACCAACGGTGCCGGCGATATGTTTGCAGGTGCGTTTATGTACGCACTAACAAGCGGAAAGGATTTCGAAACGGCGGGTAAACTGGCGAGCCTGGCATCGGCAACCGTAGTGTCCAACTTCGGCCCCAGACTTGAAGCCGACCAACATCGCAAGGTCGCTACAGAAATTCTAGGCTAGGATCGCAGGTCGTCGACGAAGCTCTTTACTCCGTCAAACCAGAAAACAGTCTTACGGGACTGCCTTGTTATCTGCTCTTAAGCGCAGATTAGATGCCCCGTAAAC
>Ga0209632_10005367_pt1 | contig 11126 bp, 6 predicted proteins | sample COG_10_FD_184754 | JGI IMG/M metagenome (GOLD analysis project Ga0209632, IMG submission 184754) | Pelagic Microbial community sample from North Sea - COGITO 998_met_10 (SPAdes) (version 2) | ecosystem: Environmental > Aquatic > Marine > Neritic zone/Coastal water | place: Helgoland, sampling...
GGATGTTATTCAGCTTGGCTTGTCGCCACAGACTCGGATTCACCGTATCCGGTGCTTCAGTTGCGACATCGATGAATCCATAGGCGTCCATATCCCACGCCGGCTCTTCATTCCGGTCCGCCTCAATTCGAAGCATTTCCGGCCCCCCGATTCGGCCACGCCGAGCCAACTCGAAGTCGTGTTCGTCCTCAAAGGGCAGAGCCTTTCGAATTTTCTCGTTCTGTGCCCGCGTCGCCGACGACGCGCCCTTAGGAGCAGACGTGAGCGGACGCCCGCCTTCTGGAGCACTGGCACCGAGACCGGCGCAGCCCGATAGCACACCAACGCCGATCATCAGCACGAGCATGAATAGGAGCGGTTTAAGGGTTCGCATCAAGGCGCATTTCTCCAAGCGCCGCCCGAGGAATGCGACGCGGATCAAAGGAAAGGAACTGAATGAATCAGTTGATTCGCCGAGTTCGACCCACCCAATAGGGTTCGCGTAATTCGGTCTTCAAAATCTTGCCCGATGGGTTTCGTGGCAGCGCTTCGACGCGGTTAATCGACGTCGGGCATTTGTAGTGAGCCAGACGCTCTCGGCAATAGGCGATCAAGTCCGCGTCGCTTGCGGCGGCACCAGCCCCGTCAACAACAATCGCCTTCACGGTTTCACCCCATTTATCCGAGGGCACTCCGATCACCGCGGCATCGGCAATCTCTGGGTGGCTCATCAATACGTTCTCGATCTCGGCGGGATATACGTTCTCCCCGCCAGAAACGATCATGTCCTTCACGCGATCATGGATATAAAGGAAGCCCTCGTGCATGTACCCGGCATCGCCAGTTCGGAAGAACCCGATCCCATCGGCGTCGCGCCCCTCCGGATAGACTTCTTCAGTCGCTTCCGGATTGCTCCAATAGCCCTTCATGTTCTGGGCACTCGCGCACCAAATCTCGCCAACTTCGCCATCGGGCAGATTCTTACCGGTCTCCGCATCGACGATCCGAACGGCAACGTCTCCCCAGGGTCGCCCCGCCGAACGAAGCAAACCTGCCCGCGGTCCGTCGGGTTCATGGTCTTCCGGCGCTAAGCAGGTAATCGCACCGGTCGTTTCGGTCAGCCCGTAAACCTGTGCAAACTCACACGCGAACACTCGCATCGACCGAACTAACACCTCTTCTGAAATCGGCGAGGCGCCATAAACGATTCGACGGAAGCTGCTCAGGTCCGTCTTTTCCACACCGGGGAACGCCGAGAGGATCTGAAGCACGGCCGGAACAAAAAGACTATTCGTAACGCCATAGGTTTCGATCAACCGCAGAACTTCAGCTGGGTCGATGTCATAGACGAGCACCATTTCGGAACCCTGAGTAAACCCTGCGAGGGCCCAGCCACTTCCCGCGATATGGAAGAGCGGCATCGCAACCATTACCACGCTCGAGGAATCGATGGCCCATTCGATGGCGCCTATATCCATGGCGGTCATTAGATTTCGATGTGTGAGTTCCACGCCCTTCGGAAGCCCCGTTGTACCCGAAGTATAAAGCTGGTAGCAAACGTCTTCGACCTTGCAGGGGATGGCGGGGTCGTCTGGCGCGAACTCGCCAATCCAATCTTCGTAACGTGTGTACTCACCGGCCTCTTTGCCTACGACGATGACCTTCGTGATCGTCTCGAGCTTCATCTGCGCGAGGTGGCCGAGGAATTCTTCCCCAATCAGCAGTACCTTCGCGTTCGCGTGATTGAGGATGTACTCCATCTCCGGCGCTGCCAGTCGCCAATTCACAGCAAGGGTCACACCGTTGATCATCGCGGCTCCGAATAGCAGCGTGAAATATTCGGGAATGTTTCGATCGAGAAAAGCGACCCGCTCCTGAGGGGCGACACCCTCTGCCAGCAGGCCCTGAGCGACCCGAGCGGACTCTGCACGCATTTCGGCGTAGGTCCAAGTCCTATCGCTGGCGCGAAGTGCGATTTTTTCGGCATGAAGGTCCTCGTAGACCCGCAGGACTTCATCAAGAGTTTTGATCTGGGCTTCGGACTGAGACATGGGCGCATTCCTAGTGGTCGATCGTCGCGACTCTCAAGCTAACATGCGGAAGCGAGTCTGGTAACGAAACCTGGGTCCGCGAACAGCCGGCCCGTGTGATGCGGCGCCGGATAAGTCCTGGCGCCCTCGTGAGCGCCCATCACGAACTCGGTTCAGCGCTCGTGCGCCGGCCCGAGGAGACGAGAAGGAAATTCCGTGCCCAGCTCGCCGCCCGCCCCCGCTCTCTCCATTGACCAACAAATCGATCAAGCCTTCCGATCCATCGCCGACGTCGCCGACGGGATCGTTATGTTCGAGGCGCCAATCTTCGGTGTGTCTGTTCCTCTGATCGTAATTTGGCTGATCGCCGGTGCGAGCTTCTTCACAATTTTCCTAGGTGGTATTAACATCCGTGGCTTCCGACATGCTTTGCGCATCGTCCGTGGCCTCGAAGACGATGGCGACGAGCCCGGGGATGTCTCGCATTTCCAAGCGCTCACGACGGCCGTCTCCGGAACCGTCGGCGTCGGGAACATCGCCCACGTCGCGGTCGCCGTTTCCGTCGGCGGCGCAGGCGCCGCGTTTTGGATTGTCGTCGCGGGCCTTCTCGGCATGGCGTCAAAATTCGCCGAGTGCACGCTCGGCGTGAAATTTCGGCGCGAGAATCCGGACGGCACGATTTCCGGTGGCCCGATGTATTTCCTCGAATACGGTCTCGCCGAACGGGGATGGCCCGTATTAGGCAAAAGTCTCGCGGTCTACTACGGCATCTGCGTCGTGTTTGGCGCAATCGGTGTCGGCATGTTTCAAGCGAACCAGGCCTTCGTTCAGTTTGTCGCAGCCACCGGGGAACAGGAGAGTTTTGCTTCTGGCCAGGGCTGGACCTTCGGCCTATTCCTCGCTGTAAGTGTCGCGGCGGTCATTCTCGGCGGCATCAAGGTCATCGCACGCGTGACCTCAGGCCTCGTCCCCGCCATGGCCGCGCTCTACATCACGACAGGGCTCTACGTCATCGGCACTAATATCGACCGTCTTCCAGATGCGCTCACTCGAATCGTAACTGAAGCATTTACGCCGCACGGTGCCGTCGGTGGAATGTTAGGTGTTGTCGTTCTTGGTTTCCGACGAGCCGCCTTCTCCAACGAAGCAGGCATCGGATCGTCTTCGATCGCCCACTCCGCCGTGCGCACGAATGAACCGCTCACCCAGGGCTTCGTCGCCATGCTTGAGCCCTTCATCGACACGGTGATCGTATGCTCTATTACGGCGCTCGTGATTACCACCGGACTTCCGCCCGAGCTTCTTGGAACAGGGGCGGTGTCTGGCGTGGAACTCACCTCCAAGGCCTTTGCCAGCGCGGTCAGCTGGTTCCCGCCTGTGCTCTCCCTCGTCGTATTCCTCTTCGCCTACTCCACCCTGATTTCCTGGTCGTACTACGGCCTGGAGGGCTGCGTCTATCTCTTCGGCCCGTCTAAGAAGATCCGCTTGGTCTTCAATCTCTTCTACTGCTTCTGCGCAATCGTTGGCTGCGCATCGACTCTGGCAGCAATCCTGAAATTCTCGGATGCCATGATCTTCGCGATGTCCTTCGCGAACCTGATTGGTCTGTACTTCCTCGCCCCGGGTCTTAGGGAGGACCTCGATGTCTACTGGGCGAAGGTAAAAGCTCGAAAAACGTTGAATGCCTGAAATACAACGAGTTCTTGAATCCCCCACCGACGCGCTTCCTAATCGCAAAGAGACTTAGTCAGGATTACTCGCCTAGCGGGCCGAAGCGCGGACCGGATACCACTCTATCCTCCGTCGTCGACCCTCAGTCGTCACAGCGGGAAACCTTGACCGCACAGAACTTGAATTCAGGAATCTTCCCATCCGGATCAATCTCGTCGAGGGTCAGCAAATTTGCCGCCGCCTCTCGAAAATGAAAGGGCACAAACACCGCGCCACGGATTTCACGCGTCGTGAGCTTCGCGGCCAAGCGAATCCGCCCCCGGCGGCTCTCGATCGCGACGCGATCCCCTTCGCCAACGCCAAGCTCCGCAGCGTCCTCAGGATGGATCGCCACAAACGCTTCTGGCGCAATCGCATCAAGCGCAGCCGAGCGCCGAGTCATCGCTCCGGTATGCCAATGCTCAAGCAGCCGTCCCGTATTCAGGACGAAGGGATATTCGTCATCCGGCAGCTCCGGGGCGGCGGTCCACTCCGCAGTCACGAGTTTCGCGCGGCCATTCGCGGTCGGGAATGCGTCATCGAAGAGAACCGTCGGCCCCTCTTCGTGTTCCGGATTCGGGTTAGGCCAAAGCTTTCCGTGGGGGCCGAGATTGTCATGCGTAAGCGTCGCGTAGCTCGTCGTTAATTTCGCCATCTCCTCAAAGATCTCGGAAGACGAGGCGTAGTTCATCTCGTACCCAACTCGGCACGAAACATCCTGAACGATCTTCCAATCGAGCCGCGCCTCTCCCGGCGAGTCGAGGGCTGGACGGCCGAGCTGAACCCGGCGGTCCGTATTCGTATACGTCCCTTCCTTTTCGAGATACGCGCTCGCCGGAAGGATCACGTCGGCAAACTCGGCGGTCTCGGTCAGGAAAATATCCTGCACGACCAGAAACTCGAGATTTGAAAGTGCCTTGCGAACCTTGTTCGTGTTGGGGTCCGACAGGAAGGGATTCTCTCCCATGATGTACATGCCGCGGACCTGCCCCTCAAGGGCGGCGCGGGTGATCTCGACGACGGTAAGACCGGGATCCGGCGAAAGCTCCCGTCCCCAAGCCGCCTCGAACTTGGCGCGTATCTCGGGATCGCCCACCGGTTGATAGTCGGGATAGACCATCGGGATCAGCCCAGCATCGCTCGCGCCCTGCACATTATTCTGCCCGCGAAGAGGATGCAGGCCGGCGCCGGGCTTGCCGACATTTCCGGTGAGCAGCGCCAGCGAGATCAAACACCGGGCGTTATTCGTTCCATAGACATGCTGCGAGACGCCCATGCCCCAGAAAACAATTGCGTTCTTCGCTTTGCCGAAGACGCGAGCAACTTCGCGAATATCCTCGGCTTCTACGCCACAAATTTTCGACGCTCGCTCGGGAGGATATTCGGAAACGACTTCCTTTAGAGCCTCGAAATTTTCAGTGCGGTCGGCCACGAAAGACTCGTCGACGAGCCCTTCTTCTATAATCACGTGCATCATCGCGTTATAGAACGCGACGTCCGTGCCCGGCTTAACACGGCAATAATAGTCAGCGTGATCGGCGATCACCTCTCGCCGCGGGTCGATCACAATCAACTTTGTCCCGTTCTTGCGCGCCTGCTTAAAGAAGGTCGCAGCGACAGGATGGTTGGCCGTCGTATTCGTTCCAGTCAGCAGCGCCGCGCCGGCATTCTCAATATCGCCGTAGGTCGTCGTTACGGCTCCGCTCCCGATCGATTCCATAAGAGCCGCCACGCTCGAGGCGTGACACAGACGCGTGCAGTGATCGACGTTATTCGTGCCGAAGCCTGCGCGAATTAATTTTTGAAAGAGATAGGCCTCTTCGTTCGAACATTTCGCACTGCCAAAGCCCGCGAGTGCGTCACCGCCGTCCCGGTCGCGAATTCCGGCGAGACGCGTCGCTACGAGATCGAGCGCCTCTTCCCAACTTGCCTCCCGAAAGGCCGGCAGGACTTCCGCATCATCGACGAGTCCGCCCGGCTTCCGCCGACCATCATGCTCGCCGCGAACATCTTTCGAGAGCGCACTCTTTGGGTAGGCGGAGTCGATCCGAATCAGAGGCTTCTTCAGTCGCTGGGGATGGACTGTGTAATCCCAGCCATAGCGCCCCTTCACGCACAAGCGGCCCTGGTTGCCGGAACTCTCTCGCCCCTCAGCAAAAACGATCCCGTTGACCTCGCGATCCACGTGGTAGGTGATCGCACATCCGACGCCGCAATAGGGACAAACGGAATCAACCGGTTCCAGCTCGGCGCGCGGCCGAAGCGGCAGACCAATCGCCTTGTCCACCAGCGCACCCGTGGGGCAAGCTGCCGCGCATTCGCCACAGGACACACAGGTGCTCTCGCCCATCGGCTGATCCAGATCGAAAGCGATGCGTGACGCATGCCCTTTGCCAGAGCGGCCGAGCACTTCGTTATTCTGCACGTCGTTACAGGCGCGAATACATCGATCACAGAGGATGCAGGCCTGATGATCGACATCGATCACCTTCGAGCTGTCATCAATGCCACGGGCTAAAGGCGCCGCGCCAGTTCGGAAGGGCTCGCCGGTCGCGTCATAGCGACGCGACAGCGCGAGTAGTTCATTGTCGCCGAGCGCGACTTCGCGTCGATCGCCTGCTTCTGGCGTCGGTTGATCGCTCATCAGCAGATCGGTCAGCATCTTGCGGTGGCCTTCGAGCTCTTCCGAATTCGTCGTCACAACCATATTAGGCTGGCATTCGCGAACGCAGGCCGCAGCTTTCGCGCGCTCGCCCACATCGACGACACACATGCGACAAACGCCGACCGGTTCGAGCCCGGGCGTATGACACAGCGTGGGAATTTCGATGCCCGCAGCTTCTGCTGCTTCGTAGATCGTCTGACCTTCGAGCGCTTCGATTTCGATGCCGTCTACGGTGATCTTCATTCCGGAATGATTCCTTCAGGGAAGCTTCTCTCTATGGAAGAGCGAAGGCCCTCCAAATCGAGTTCGACCTCTAGACGACGGAGTGCTTCTTTGGGCAACCAGCCAACCTCTGTCCAGCCGCGCCCCAAATTGTAGCTTCGGATCATAAAATCCAGTCGTTCCCGCGGCAGCGTCACGCCTTTCGCAGGTCCATTTGGGATCGGCTCGGTCAGGAACCGCGCGGGCAAAGTGTCATCTTCTGGTTGCCATCCTTCGCGGATGTTAAATGCCTTTCGCAGGTCGACTATTCGGCGAGCAATCGTTTCGATTTCTGCGCCGTCGGCGTCGGTTCCCGCCACCGCATTTAGGAGCGTTGCGCTCTCATCATAAAGATCGTCGAATGCGCCGCGTACGAATTTGCAGAGTACGAGCGCATCGAGCACCGCAGCCCGGTCCTCACTCTCAATAGCGAGCGCAACAGATCTCGCGTCGCCGTGAAGCCTATTCGCTTCCTCGGAGAAGTCCGCCTCGTAGGCGCCGCTGCGATTGTGATCCGCACCGCGTGTTCCCACTGCAAGTCCAAGCGCCATAGTCTGAAGCGTCCGCGGCTCGTAGCCCGGAAGCTCGAGACCCTTCACCTGCGGCGCGCGAGAGAGGGCGTCGCCGCCGATCGATTCGGCCATTAGACGGGACCCCTCGGCCAGGAAATCGCCGAGTCCTTCACGAGTCGCAATCAAAGAGAGCCATTCGCTTGGGTCATCGCCGAAAACAGGCCCTCCCGAAAGCTCCCCGCGTTCACCACACTCCATAGCAAAGGCAAGCGTCGCACCAGCCGAGATCGTGTCCAGACCTAACGCGTCACATTTCGCGGCAGCCGCCAACACCAGATCCGGATCTGCGACACCGCATAATGGGCCGAGCGCGAAGAGGCTCTCGTACTCGATCCGAACATCCTTCGACTCGCCGCCGGGAGCTTTGTATCCGTATCGATGTTCACAGCCAATCGTACAGTCGGCACAGGAGGCACGGCGATGTTTACGATCCGATTGCCAGCGCTCCGCCGAGAGTGCCTCCGCACCCTCGAAATGACTCTCCTGAAAGTTCCGGGTCGGCAGCGCCCCCATCCGATCAAAGGCCAGCAGGTTTCCGATCGTGCCTATTTCGCTGTATTTCGCAGTCGCGTCGCCGCGCGCACGATCGCGCAGTCGGCGCGCCTGCCGCTCAACCTCTTCGGAATGAGCCGCAACCGTGTCATGGTCGCCGGAGACAACGATCGCCTTAAGGCGCTTCGCCCCCATGATCGCGCCAAGTCCTCCGCGACCCGCGTGCCTGCCCTCCGCAGAGATCGTCGCATAACGAACACGGTTTTCGCCGGCGATGCCGATCGCGGCGACGCGCCCTTCCTTAGAGAGTGCGGCCGCCGTTTCCCGCGCTGTTCGCCCCCAGTTCTGTGTAGGTCGAAGTATCCCGTTAACCCATTCCGAGGGTTCATCGCACTCGCCCACGAAGACAAGCGCATCGATGCCGAGCCGCTTTCCTTCGATCGCGAAATGACTACTCGCCAGCGCATCGCAAAGCCCGCCCGTAAGCGGAGACTTCCCTACGACGGCGAATTTTGCAGAGGTTGTCACGCCTGTTCCGACAAGCGGCGAGAACGCGAAGACCAGCGGGGCTTCCGGCGCGAAGGGATCGACCCCGACCGGCGCCTCTCTATGCAACAGCCAACTCCCGAGCCCGACGCCCCCGAGCACGCGTTCAAGAATTTTTGCCTCGATGGGAATTCGAGCAGACTCCCCAGTCGTCAGATCCACGCGCATATAGGCCATATGAAAACCGTTCATCCCTAGCCCCCCGCCAGAGCGTCAATCATGCTGATCCGCTCACCCGGTCCGACCGGGATAGAAAGATCCCGTACGAGATCGCGCCCTCCCAGAGAAGCGAGATAGCGCTTAGCCACGCGGCCCTCGTCCACAAGGCCAAGCTTTTTTGGCCACGTCGCTAACAAGTCTCCTAGCGTCCCAACGGGTACCTCGCGAGTCGACTCGGCCCCCAACTTCTGCGCCTGCTTGGCAGCTCGGCCGAGGAGTTCGACTACGCACGTCGCCTTCGCGTCAACAGACCTAATCGCTGACAGGTAGGCCTCAGGCGTATTAAAGCCTTCCCAAGGCGCTCGCGAAGGGGCCGACACCAACTCTTCCGCCGCAATTGCCTGATACCCCTGCGACTCGAGCAGGTCGCGGGGCCGGGATTTCCCTGCTGCCAGCAACATCTGCGCCTTCTCCGCCGCACCCGGACCATATACCGCGCATAACACCTGAACATGCCCATCGGACAGAGGCGCACACGCCCCGCCTCGAGCGAACATTTCTTCTACGAAAGCCGACCCCAAAAAGGGTGCATCGGTCCCCGTCACAAAAGTCGCATCCGCCGAGGCGGCCTCGAACCCCTCACGCAATCCTGCAAGCGGCCCACGTTCTGCCTCTCGGTCACGAACAATCCGAACATCCATGCCCAGAACCGGCAAATCTAAATCCGCCGACGTAACCACAACGACTTCATTGACGACTGATTGGAGCACGCCGACAACATGCTCGACCATTGTTTTACCGAACCAAGGAAGCCACGCTTTTGCACGGCCCATTCGCGATGAACGCCCGCCGCATAACACGATCGCTGCTCGCTTCGTCACGTAGCCCTATTCCAACCCATTTTATTTTACCGAGTCGCCGGAGAGGTTCGCGCCCGCCTCCGGGAATCTCGAGAGAATCGAAAGCAAGGGACCGAGCGCGACTTGCCCGAGGCCACAGATACTCGTCTGCGCCATAGTCTCGTGCAGAGACCGCAGGAGCGTCTCGTCCTCAGCCGATATTCGCCCCGCCTTCTCAATCATCGAAACGGCCTTCTCCGAGCCCATCCGACAGGGAACGCATTTCCCACAAGATTCGTTCCTAAAGAAGCGCGTGATCGACAATCCGACGTCGAGCAGATTTCGCCCCTCCGCCAGGAATACCGCCGCACCCGAACCGAGCATGCTTCCGCCGGCCGCCAGTGCGTCGAAATCAAGCGCGAGATCGAGCGCCTCCGGTCCGAGGAAATTGCTGGAAGCACCTCCCGGCGCGATGGCCAAAACTTCCGCGTCGTTCTTCATCCCGCCGTGCGCCTGCAGAATCTCGGAGAGCGGCAAACCCATCGGGTAGAGCCCAACACCGGGAGAGGCGACGTCCCCGCTCACGGAGATGAATTTGTGACCGGCGAAGCCTTCGCAACCAAGCGCGTTCCACCACTCGGCGCCTTGTCCCACGATCGAAACCGTATGCACGAATGTCTCGACGTTGTTGATCAGGGTCGGTTGGCCGAAGAGTCCCGCGTTCCCAGGAAAGGGCGGCTTATTGCGCGGTTCCCCGCGACGGCCTTCTATGCATTCAAGCAGCGCTGTTTCTTCGCCCAGGATATATCCACCCGGGGAAACGAAAACCTCGATTTCGAAATTGAAGTCCGACCCGAAGACCCCTTCGCCTAACATTCCTGCGGCGCGTGCATGCGCAATCGCTTCTTCGAGCGACTCGCGCTCGGCGCCGTACTCATGGCGGATAAAGACGATGCCTTTCGATGCGCCTATGCAGTACGCACCGATCGCCATGCCTTCGATCACAAGATGCGGCAAGTCGTGAAGCAGCTCGCGATCCTTAAAGGTTCCGGGTTCGCTTTCGTCCGCGTTGCAAATGACGTATTTCGGCGAGGCAGGCTCCGCTGCAACGAGTGACCATTTGCGCGCAGTCGGAAAACCGGCACCGCCCATGCCACGCAAGCCGGCAGCGTTAAGTGCCGCTACGGGCGCTTCTCGCGTCCCTGCGAGAACATCGCGCAAGACTTGGTAGTCGTCCCAGCCATGAGACGGAGCAGCGGCCACTTTCGAATATGGATCCGCTGCGGGCCAGCTTCGCTTCGGCCGCAGGATCGCATCTCGACGATTCGCGTCGGCGGCCGCGAGAATTTCCTCGGGATTCAAAGCGGACAGGACCCGGTCGCCAAGTGCCACGGCGGGCGCCAGATCGCAGCGCCCCAGGCAGGACACTTCCGTAATTTCTAGTGCTTCAGGAGAGTCCGCACGTTCCGCCGCGATATCAAGCAGCGAAGCACACGCCGACTCGGCGCCGGCCATTCGGCAAGACAGATCCCGACAAACCTCGACCTGCGCGCCCGCCGCCGGCTCGCGGCGGAAATGCGTATAGAAGGTCGAGACACTCTCCAGATTATGCATTGGGACTCGAAGTTCCGATGCCAAACTTTCGAGACGGTCCGGCGGAAGCCAGCCGACCTCTTCTTGGAGCGCGAGTAACGCGCGAACGATTCCATGCGAATCGGAATTCAATGAGCTCTCCATCTACCCAAGCAAGCATGCAGCCAGATTGAACGGCGATCGACCCGAGGCTATTCAGAAACGATCCCGAGGCCAAGTTTTCGGCCTCCGGCAGAACACGTGAATCCTACCCCATTCTCTCGTGCCTCCGGAGCGGAAC
>Ga0209632_10005371_pt1 | contig 11119 bp, 9 predicted proteins | sample COG_10_FD_184754 | JGI IMG/M metagenome (GOLD analysis project Ga0209632, IMG submission 184754) | Pelagic Microbial community sample from North Sea - COGITO 998_met_10 (SPAdes) (version 2) | ecosystem: Environmental > Aquatic > Marine > Neritic zone/Coastal water | place: Helgoland, sampling...
GCAGGAACAGAACTGGCTTTCCGTGAGCCCCAATTTTGGGCTCGCCATCGCCCAAAACCCGCGCACCGGCCGCCGTCAATTGGTCCCGCGCAGCATGGATGTCATCGACCTCGTAACAGATATGGTGCATGCCGCCCTGCGCGTTCTTTTCCAGAAACTTGGCGATCGGTGAGTCAGCGCCCAACGGCTCTAGCAGCTCGATCTTAGTGTTGGGAAGCTCGACAAACACCACCGTTACGCCATGGTCCGGCAAAGCCTGAGGCGCGGAAACAGTCGCCCCCAGCATGTCCCGGTATGTTGTCGCCGCCGTATCCAGATCCGGTACAGCAATCGCTACGTGGTTCAAGCGTCCCAACATCTACCAAGCCTCCCTAAACACCGCCTCTACACCCGCACAACGGACACCGTGACCAGCGGCTTTTTACCGATGTTATCGCGGCAGAATTTCCGCAGCGACTTGAAAACCGCGGTCTCGATAGCGTCGTCCGACTTGCGGTCGTTCTTGTTCATGCGGTCCACCGCATCCCAGGCCCAGTCCGCTGCCTCGTCCTCAATCTCATCCTCTTCAGGTGATTCAAACACACCTGCTGAAGTCAGTATCGGGTCTCCGACAATGCCGCCACGCTCGTTGACCGCAAAAGCGACGTTGATGGAGCCGTTATGCATCATCCGTTTGCGCATGCGAACCACTTCGCTTTCCAGCGCGACCAGACGGCTGCCATCCAGGCCCAGAACATCGACATCGATCCGGCTAACAACTTCGGCATCCTGCCCTTTCCGGAGCCGGATGACGTCACCATCGCCAGGTGCCAAAGCCTGCCCAACCTGACACGTCAGGGCGAGTTTGGCGTTTTCCATTTGGTGACGCGTTTCACCGTGCACGGCCAGAGCGACTTGCGGCTGGGTCCACTGGTACATCTGGGTCAGCTCGTCCCGCTGCGGGTGGCCAGTGACATGAACATTCAGGCCGTCACGGCCATCGGCCAGCACCTCGACCCCCAAGCCCGCCAGATGGTTTCGGACGCGGTTGATGTCAGTTTCGTTGCCCGGGATCTCGCGGCTGGAATAGACCACCGTGTCTCCGGCGTTGAGTGTGACGTGCTGGTGTTCATTGCGGGAAAGCTTGGACAGCGCAGCGCGCGGTTCACCCTGCGTCCCGGTCACGAGCATCAGCACTTCTTCCCGCGGCAAGCGGCCAATTGAGTCTTCTGGCACGACGTCGGGGAAGCTTTGCAGATAGCCATTGTCCTTAGACACTTCATACAGCCGGTGCAGGGATCGTCCGACCAGCGCCAGCCGCCGTCCGGTGGCTTCCGCGACTTTAGCGACCGTCGCAACCCGTGCCACGTTGGTTGCAAAACAGGTCACTGCAACCCGTCCTTTGGCGTTCTGAACGACTTCCAACAAGCCGGGATATACATCTCCCTCGGAGCCGGAATGACCTTCTTCGAGTGCATTGGTTGAGTCACAGACCAACCCCAAAACCCCCTCACGCCCCAGTGCGGCCAGCCGGTCGCTGTCAAACATCATGCCCAACTGCGGGTCCGGGTCGATCTTCCAGTCGCCTGTGTGAATCATCCGACCCGCCGCCGTCGTAATGGACAGGGCGCAAGCCTCTGGGATGGAGTGGGTGACAGGGATAAATTCAACATCGAAGGCACCGATCTTCACGCTGCCACCGGGCTTGACGCGGATCAGGTCCGGCTCGCTGCCACCATAGCTATCGATTTTGCGCTCGATCATCGTTGCGCCAAAGGGTGTGGCATAGACCGGGCAGTCCAGATCATCGATCAGGTGCGGGATGCCGCCAATGTGGTCTTCGTGGGCGTGAGTGATCGCCATACCAACGATCTTGCCCCCGCCCTCGACAAGCGCGCTGACATCGGGGACTAGCACGTCCATACCCGGCGTGCTCAGGTCGCCAAAGGCCACCCCACAATCCACCACCAACCATTGATTGTCATGCCCGTAGGCGTAAAGGTTCATTCCAATTTCCCCGCAACCACCAAGGGCCACAAAAAGGATCTCGTCCTTTGCGGGTTTGCTCAGGCGTCCAGCCATTCTTCTCCTTCAAGCATTACTGGACCGGCAAAATCTCGCCAGTCTCAGCACCATTGCTCTATGTTTACCCGGGCCACGAGGAATCAGAGCCCCCGCTCGCCCAGTCTGTTTTGACGCTTTTAGGCCTGCGTCTTAGCCCAATCCGAGTAAAGTGCCGCCAATCCCTTGACGGTGAAATCCGGGTCTATGTGATCGAAAACATCTGTCCCGCCTGCAAACAAAACCGCCAGACCCCCGGTCGCCACAACGGGCGCGCTCGGCAGGTCCAGTTCTTCACGCAAACGGGCAATCAGGCCTTCAATCATTGAAACGTAGCCCCAGAACAATCCTGATTGCATGCACGCAACCGTATCTTGTCCCAGAACCGAATTCGGTTTTTGAATATCAATTCGGGGCAACCTTGCCGCTGCTTGATATAGTGCTTCGGCCGAGAGATTAACCCCCGGTGCAATCACACCTCCAATGTAAGCACCGTCTGCCGCGACCACATCCAGCGTCGTGGCCGTGCCAAAATCGACCACGATGGCCGGACCCTGGCCCAAAACTGAGGTGACAGCGCGCGTGTTGACCAGCCGGTCTGCGCCCACCTGCTCTGGCCGATCCACGCGAACCTCAAAGTTGAGCGGTAAACCATCGTCGCCGACCACCAGCGGTGCGCAGGCGAAGTACACCTCAGCGAGTTGACGCAGCCCGAAAAGGGCCGCGGGACGTACGGAGGAGATAATGACACCGGAGATATCAGCGGGCTTGGTGCCTTTGAGATTCATCAGTTGGAGTAACCAAACACCGTCTTCATCCGCTGTCCGCCGGTCATCAACGGCGCGCCGCCACGATGCCACAGCCTCTCCGTCACGCAGCAGCGTGAACAGAACATTTGTGTTGCCGGAGTCGATTGCAAGGATCATGGAGGACACCATCGCTGCTGGTTCAAGACGTCTCGGCAAGCATCACATCCCCGGCCATTACAGACCGCAGCTCACCGTTCTTCATGCGCAATTTAAGCGCACCGGTCGTTTCGTCCAACCCAATAAACTGGCCTTCAATCCGGGTTTCCTGATCCAGACGCACAGAGATTTCTTCGTTGAGGTAGAGCGCCTGCGCCTGCCAGTCGCGGAAAATGTGCTGATGCCCGGCCGATGAGGTGAGATCAAACCTATGAACCGCTTCGGCCCAGCGGTGGATCAACTTGACGACCAGCCCCCTCGCGGACCCTCCATACCCCAAAGCGCGCAGGTCACGGGCGACATAGTCCGAGCGGTCAAGTGTGGGGGCGGCTTCGATGTTCAGGCCCATCCCCAGAACCAGCGCCTGCTGCCCGCTTGGCGCTGTGGCCGTTTCCAGCAGCAGCCCGGCGACCTTGCCCCCGGCGACAAACACGTCATTGGGCCATTTCAGGCGGATTTGGGAGGCGGGAAAGCCGCAGTCTTCCTCCAACGCACGCGCCAGAACGAGACCGGCGACGTAGCTCAACACTGGCCAGTCACGCACCGGCGCAGTCGGAAAGTGAGCGAAACTCACTGCGAGGTTGCCCGCCGTGCTGGTCCAACTGCCAGCAGACCGTCCGCGGCCTCGACCAGCGGTTTGTTCGTCGGTCAGGAAAAGCGTCGGGGCGTCAATCTCACCCGCCTGCACCTTTGCCAGGGCTTCGTCGCTGGTGGAGCCGATTTGGTCATAGAACCGACCGCTCCAAGGCGACGGCAGATCCGCCGCCTCAAGCAAAAAAGGATGTGCCGTCATCGTCGGCCGTTCCTCTCTCTCATTCTTGCTGTCGAGGTCTACGGGAACGCCCTGCGGTCATGCTGCCGATCAGGCGAACACACCTGCTGACGCGCCGGCCCAGTCGATGACATAGCCAACAAAGGCGATGAAGATCAGCAGGAACACCGCCGATGCACCATAAACGGTGCGCAGGGAGATGTCGGAAGCATCAAAACCGCCGTCCTCACCCGGCTCGTCAAAGAAGGCCACTTTGATCACGCGGATGTAGTAGAACGCTGACAACACTGAGGTCACCAGACCAATAACGGCCAGCCACCAGAAACCAGCTTCGATCGCTGCGGTGAACACCAGGAACTTGCCGAAGAACCCGGCCAGCGGCGGGATCCCAGCCATGGAGAAGAACACCACCAGCAGCGCCAGCGCCATCGGCAGGCGGTCGCGGGATAGACCCGCGAGGTCGGCAATCGTTTCAACCGGCTGCCCGCCCCGCTTCATCGACAGGATCAGCGCAAAGGCACCCAGGTTCATCACCACGTAAGTCGCCAGATAGACCAGACAGCCCGCAACACCGGCCTCAGACCCGGCCGCAACGCCAACCAGCGCAAAGCCCATGTGCCCAATGGACGAGTAAGCCATCATCCGCTTGATATTGGTCTGCCAGATCGCAGCCAGCGAGCCCCAGATCATGGAAACAATGGCCAGCAGAATGATGATCTGACGCCACTCTGCGGTGATATCTGCGAAGGGTTCCAGCATCACCCGGATCACCAGTGCAAAAGCACCCATTTTCGAGGCCGTTGCCAGAAACGCCGTGATCGGTGTTGGCGCGCCTTGATAGACGTCAGGCGTCCACATATGGAACGGCGCTGCGGAAATCTTGAACGCCAGTCCCGCGATCAGGAACACCAGGCCAATGATCAGGCCAAAGGACGCATCACCACCAATCCCAGCAGCAATCGCGTCAAAGCTGGTGCCACCGGTGTAGCCGTACACCATGGACATACCGTAGAGCAGGATCACCGAGGACAGAGCGCCAAGGATGAAGTACTTCAGGCCCGCTTCAGACGCGCGCAGGTTGTCCCGGCGCATGGCGGCAAGCACGTACGCGGACAGCGACGACAGCTCTATGCCCAAGTAGACAGTCATCAAGTCCTGCGAAGACACCATGATCGAAAGTCCGGTCGCAGCGTACATCATGAGCACCGGCATCTCGAAACGTCGGAAGGTGTCCGCGCTGAAGGTAACAGCCATCAGCGCACAGACGCTGCCTGCGCCAAAAATCACAAACTTGGCGAACTGCGCGAAGGCGTCGTTGACGAACAGGTTGTTGAAACCGCCTCCGGTAGGCGTCAGGATCGCCAGCACAGCCGCAGCAGCCATCAGCGCAGCGGCGGTCAACGTGATGACGTGAAAGTCGCGGTTGCCTCGGAAGGCCCCCCAGATCAGCAAAACCATACCCATGACCGAAAGCAAAAGCTCGGGCAGGATTACCGCGATATCAGAGAAATCCGAATTCATCGATCAAACCCCTATCAGCGGTTCAGTTTGAAGCCGCGACGCCAGCAGCGTCAGCTTCAACGAAAGGAACAAGAAGTGCATCGACCGACGCCGACATTATGTCGAGGAACGGCATGGGCCAGACGCCCATCCACAGCACCAGGATAACCAGAGGCGCAAAAATGAAGATCTCGCGAGGGGTCATGTCGAACATGGCCTTGAGATCGTCCTTTTCCAGCTTGCCGAAGACTACGCGGCGGTACAGCAGCAGCATGTAGGTCGCGCCGAGTACGATGCCTGAAGCCGCCAGAATGCCGATCCACATGTTCGCTTGGAACGCCCCGAACAGCGTCATGAACTCACCCACAAAACCAGCCGTACCGGGCAGGCCCACGGAAGCCATCATGAACAGCATGAAAATGATCGCGTAGCGCGGCATGGTCTCGACGATACCGCCGTAGCGGGAGATCATGCGCGTGTGCAGGCGGTCGTAAACGACACCAACAATCAGGAACAACGCAGCAGAGATAACGCCGTGGCTCAGCATCTGGAAAATCGCACCGTTCACGCCCATATCGTTCAGCGAGAAAATGCCCAGCGTTACGTAGCCCATGTGCGCCACGGAGGAGTAAGCGATGAGCTTCTTCATGTCTTCCTGAGCCAGGGCCACGATCGACGTATAGACGATGGCGATGATTGACAGGATCTGTACGAACAGCGCCATAGCCTCTGAGGCTTCGGGCAGCATCGGCAGCGAGAAGCGCAGGAAGCCATAGCCCCCCATTTTCAAGAGCACCCCGGCCAGAATGACAGACCCAGCGGTTGGTGCTTCTACGTGGGCATCGGGCAGCCAGGTGTGCACCGGCCACATGGGCATTTTCACCGCGAAAGACGCAAAGAACGCCAGCCACAGCCAAATCTGAATATTCTGCGCCAGCCCCAGATCGCCTTTGATCAGCTGGATCATATCCGCCGTACCTTGGGTAAAGATCAGCGTCATGATCGCGACCAGCATCAGGACCGAGCCGAGCAGCGTGTAGAGGAAGAATTTAAACGCCGAGTAAACCCGGCGTGCGCCACCCCAGACACCGATAATCAGGAACATCGGGATGAGTACGGCCTCAAAGAACACGTAAAACAGCACCAGATCCAGTGCCACAAAAGTGCCGATCATCAGCGCTTCGAGCACAAGGAAGGCGACCATGTATTCCTTGACGCGATTCTTCACCGCATCCCAGGCTGACAAGATACAGAGCGGCGTCAGCAGCGTGGCGAGCAGTACAAACAGCACCGAAATCCCGTCTACGCCAACGCGGTAAGCGATGTTGTATTGGGAGATCCAGGTATACTCTTCGACGTACTGAAAGCCCGGATCGGCGCGGTCAAAGCCGACCCACAGCAGCAGCGAGACCACAAAAACGATGGTCGAGTTGGCCAGCGCGACCTGTTTGGCATTGCGGGCAACAGTTTCCTCGTCGCCACGCGCCAGCACCAGAATGGCCAACGCGCCAATCAGCGGCAGAGCAATGAGGATGGAAAGAAACGGCAGGTTATCCATGATGGTGGTGTCCTCGTCTTTCCGGCTTAGTTGCCGCCTGAGAGAAGCTGGCCAGCAAAGCCGCTTCCGAACAGGAACAGGGTGATAATTGCGACCAAACCCGCCACCATGACAAAGCCATAGTGGTAGATGTAGCCGGTCTGCATTGAGCTGAAGAACCGCGCGAACAGCTGGCTGGCATTGGCCACCCCATTGGGTCCAAAGCGGTCAATGATGCCACCATCGCCGACCTTCCAAAGGAAGCGGCCAAAGCTCTGGATCGGACGGACGAACAGGAAGTCGTAAATCTCGTCAAAGAACCATTTGCGGCGGAAGAAGGTGTCGATGGGTGCAAAGGTCTTGGCGATCTGCTTGGGCACGTTTGGCATCAGCAGATAGAAAATCGCGCTCAGCCCAAGACCCGATACCGCCATGACCAGCGGCAGAATTTTCACCCAGGCCGCAGAGGCGTGCATCTTGTCGATCAGGTCGTGGTCCTTGACCACCGAGCCCGCCCAGAAGGTGGCCTCGTGGGCAGCTTGCTTGGCGTGCTTGCCAGCCTCGCCGTAGCCGTGATGCCCCCCCTCCATAAACCAGGGGTAAGCCACGCCGCCAGCAACGACAGCACCAATCGCCAGAATGATCAGCGGGCCGACCATGACCAGCGGACTTTCATGGGCGTGGTCGAAGGTGTGCTTGTCAGCACGGGTTTCACCGTGGAAGGTCAGGAACAGCAAACGGCCGGAGTAGAATGCGGTCAGGAAGGCTGCTGTGATCCCCGCCCAGAAGGCAAAGTTGCCAGTCAAGGTGTGCGCAGCGTGCGCGGCTTCGAGGATGGCGTCCTTGGAATAGAAGCCAGCGAAGCCGACGCCAGCGGGACCAAAGAGGAACGGAATTCCGATCCCCGCCAGCGCCAGCGATCCAATCCACATGTAGGCATAGGTCACCGGCACCTTGCGCCAAATCCCACCCATTTTGCGCATGTCCTGCTCGTGGTGCATCGCGTGAATCACCGAGCCCGCGCCCAGGAACAAAAGCGCCTTGAAGAATGCGTGGGTCATCAGGTGGAATACAGCCGCGTCGTAGGCACCAACGCCTGCGGCAAAGAACATGTAACCCAACTGCGAACAGGTCGAGTAGGCGATCACACGCTTGATGTCGAACTGCGTCAGGCCAACCGTCGCCGCAAAGATCGCGGTCAGCGCGCCGATCACGGTAACAAAGTCGAGCACCAGCGGCGCAAGTTCAAACAGCGGCGAGAGGCGGGCAATCATAAAGACGCCTGCGGTCACCATGGTCGCGGCGTGGATCAGCGCGGAGACGGGCGTAGGGCCTTCCATCGCGTCCGGCAGCCAGGTGTGCAACAGGAACTGCGCCGACTTACCCATGGCCCCCATGAACAGCAGCGCGGTCACCACGGTAATCGAGGTGTTGAACGACATGCCGAAAATGCCGGGCAGTGGGTGGTCTGCATCGACGTGACGAGCGACTTCCAGAACGCCGGTCTCACCAGAAAACGCGACCGAACCGGTCAACATGAAGGCACCGAAGATGCCCAGTGCAAAACCAAAATCGCCTACGCGGTTGACGATAAACGCCTTCATCGCGGCGGCGTTAGCCGAGGGCTTGTGGTACCAGAAACCGATCAGCAGGTAAGAACTCAGCCCCACCCCTTCCCAGCCAAAGAACAGCTGGATCAGGTTATCGGCGGTCACCAGCATGAGCATGGCGAACGTAAACAAGCTCAAGTACGCCTGGAACCGCGGGATCGACTTGTCTCCAGCCATGTAGCCGGCGGAATAGATATGGACGATGGACGACACCACGGTCACCACGACCAGCATCACCGCCGTCAGCGTATCAATCCGCAACGCCCAGCTGGCCGCGAAGTCGCCCGAGGCAAACCACGTGAACAGCGGAACGACGTAGGCGTCCTTGTGATTGAGGCCGACCTGGATGAACAGCCAAACCGACAGCAGCGCCGCCAGCACCATCGCGCCGGACGTCAGCAGCTGCGCATTCCGGTTGCCCAGGCGCTTATCGGCAAAGCCGGTAACGATCGCCGCGATCAGCGGCAGGAAGACGATGGTTTTTTCGATGAGGAAATCAAACATACCGTTGCCCTAGCCCTTCATCGAGTTGATGTCTTCGATCTCGATGTTCCCCCGGTTCCGGAAGAACACAACGAGGATCGCCAGACCAATAGCGGCTTCTGCCGCAGCAACAGTCAGGATCAACAGTGCAAATATCTGCCCCGTCAAATCGCCTAACTCCGTCGAGAACGCGATCAGGTTCACGTTGACCGACAGCAGCATGAGCTCAACGGACATAAGGATAATGATGACGTTCCGCCGATTGAGCAGAATGCCGAACAGGCCGATCGTGAGCAGAAGCGCCCCGACGACCAAATAATGTTCGAGCGTGATGGCCATGGTTTTCGTCTTATCTCCGCGGCGCGGGCTGAAAACCTTTCAGACGCGCCTTTCAAAGGGTCGTTACGTTAATGCGGTGTCTTCAACAGTCGTAGATGGTCAGCCTATGCCCTTGCCGGACTCGACCTTGCGCAAGGCGATGGCTTCATCACGCTTGCGTTCAATCTGCTGAGGAATGGATTGTTTCTTCACCCCGTCGCGCTGGCGCAGCGTTAGGGTAATCGCGCCGATCATGGCAACCAGCAGGACCAGACCGCACATCTGGAAGAGCAGGAAGTAGTCGGTGTAGAGGATCCGCCCCAGCGCCTCGGTCACGTTGAGGTCAGCTGTGGCCGGATTGGCCGCAACCGCCGGCGTGTCCTGGCGAAACGCGCGCGTGGTGATCACAATGATCAGCTCTACTGCGACAGCCACACCCACCAGCACACCAACAACCCCAAAGCGCTTTACGCCCTGGAACAGCCGGTTTTCGCCGACGTGGAGCATCATCACCACAAACAGGAACAGTACAGCCACCGCGCCGACATAAACGATGACCAGAATCATCGCCACGAACTCCGCACCCCGCAGCACGAACAGCGCCGAGCACGTGAAGAACGCGAGGATCAGGAACAGCACCGAATGAACCGCGTTGCGAGACCCGACAACCATCACCGCTGACGCAATGGTCACTGCGGCGAACAGGTAGAAGGTCAAGCCTGTGATGATCTCTGCCATGTCTTGTCGTCTTTCCTAACTGGCTGCGCGAACCGGCTTAGCGGTACGCAGCGTCTTGCGCGATGTTGGCCGCAATCAGGTGTTCCCACCGGTCGCCATTATCGAGCAGCTTGTCTTTGTTGTAGTAGAGCTCCGCACGCGTTTCGGTGGAGAACTCGTAGTTCGGGCCCTGCACAATCGCATCGACCGGACAGGCTTCTTGGCAGTAGCCGCAGTAGATGCACTTGGTCATGTCGATGTCATAGCGCGTCGTGCGGCGGGAGCCGTCTTCGCGGGGTTCGGCTTCGATCGTGATGGCCTGAGCGGGGCAGATCGCTTCGCACAGCTTGCAAGCGATGCAGCGCTCTTCTCCGGTGGCGTAGCGACGCAGAGCGTGTTCACCCCGGAAGCGCGGGCTGAGAACGCCCTTTTCGTAGGGGTAGTTCACGGTCACGCGTCGGCCGGTGAACATCGACCAGAGAGTCAGGCCCATGCCGCGAACCAGTTCGAGCAGGAGCAGGCTGCGCAGTGAGCTTAAAAGAGCGGACATATGCGAGGAGCCTTTTCGATTAGAGACCGAAGCCGACGATGACGCCGGACGTCAGAACAACCCAGAACAGGGACAGCGGCAGGAACACTTTCCAGCCCAGACGCATCAGCTGGTCGTAACGGTAGCGTGGGACCGTCGCGCGGACCCAGAGGAACACGAAAGCGATGAACGAGGTCTTCAGCACGAACCAGATCGGCTGCATCCAAACGTCGCCCAGGAACCACACGTCAAATGGGGCCAGATAACCGCCTAGGAACAGTGTCACCGTCATCGCGGACATCAGCAGGATGTTTGCATATTCGCCTAGGAAGAACAGGGCGAACTGCATGGACGAGTACTCAAGAAAGTAGCCGGCCACCAGCTCGGACTCGCCCTCAGGCAGGTCAAAGGGTGCGCGGTTGGTTTCGGCCAGAGCGGAAATAAAGAACACGACAAACATCGGGAAGTGCGGAATGGCGAACCAAAGCCCGCGCTGTGCTTCAACGATATTTCCAAGATTAAACCCACCTGCGCCAACCGTTATCACCACCGTGATGATGATCAGCCCCATGGAGACCTCGTAGGACACCATCTGCGCAGCCGAGCGCAGTGCGCCCAGGAAGGGGTACTTGGAGTTCGACGCCCAGC
>Ga0209632_10005378_pt1 | contig 11110 bp, 9 predicted proteins | sample COG_10_FD_184754 | JGI IMG/M metagenome (GOLD analysis project Ga0209632, IMG submission 184754) | Pelagic Microbial community sample from North Sea - COGITO 998_met_10 (SPAdes) (version 2) | ecosystem: Environmental > Aquatic > Marine > Neritic zone/Coastal water | place: Helgoland, sampling...
AACGTATAAATTTTGATTGAGACTCAGATCGGCATTAATATCCGCCAGTCCATCCACCCCTTGGGCTCCGGTTGGTCCATCTGCTCCATCCACCCCTTGGGCTCCAGTTGGTCCGTCTGCTCCATCCATCCCTTGGGCTCCGATTGGTCCATCTGCTCCATCCACCCCTTGGGCCCCGGTTGGTCCAGTAGCACCTTGGGCTCCATCTAATCCATCTGATCCGGTTGGTCCAGTAGCACCTTGGGCTCCATCTAATCCATCTGATCCGATTGGTCCAGTAGCACCAGTGGGTCCATTGCCATCAATTGCCGATAACGGAATACTATTTGGTTGAAAATTCACATTACCATTAAAAGTTGTATCTCCGACTACAAATAACTCTGAATTCAACGAAACATCCCCCGCAACTATCAAGCCATAGTTCAAACTTAAATCACTTGAACCGATCTCTGCGTCTTGAATATCTTCATAATCATCTGCATCATTTCCGTAAATATCTTGTACTGTAATATTTATTCCAGATTTTCCATTAATAGTTTCACCTGACTCTCGAGCAATCTTTAACCAATCACTTAACTTAATCGTTCCAGATTCTAATGTTTTTCCAGCACCAATACCCGTGACCTTGACATTGATATCAGACAATCCTCTTAATGTTTTTGGTATTGTTGTTGTTGATCTTTTTCTGAACTTCATCTTATCATCTGAACCAATGTCTATTTTGTGATTGTCGCCTATCCATAATGAATTATTTGATAGATATAAATCACGTATTTTAAATTCAGGTGAACCGATATCAATGGATTCATTTGTCGTAGGATATATGTGGCTGTTAAAATATGCGTTATTCCCCACATATAAGTCACTATTTAAAGAAACATCCTCAGATACACTTAATTTTCCATTTAATGAGATGTCTTCAGTAACAATTGATGTATATTCATTGACGGTTGTATTAATAATAGTTATATCATTTTGATTGGTAACTGTTAAATTACCAGTAATGTTTAATGATCCGCTAATATCAACATCACCGTTCATTGATACATCATTTATAAATCCTGTAGAATCATCAAATATGTTTTGTGTCTTCGTGGTTAAATAGTTGAGTCGGTCCTCAACGTTTACTGTAAGATCTTTGATATATTGTAACTTTGAGTTGCTGATATCATAATAATCATCATTATCTTTGACCCGGATTTCTTTAGAATTAATACTAAATTCCGGTGTAACGTCATCATTATATAAATTAAGATCATTATTGTTACGGATTGAAATAATTCCGCTTATATCTATAAAATTAGTAAAATATGTCTGTTTTAATTTATTCGAGCTCGATGACGCATCTAACCACTCGCTCATTTATATAATTGGTATATTTATATTTGATTATATTTACTAATGTGATAATATTAGTAAATATAGTCTAAATTTATGTTTGCCGATTTACATAGTTTAAAATTGTAATATTTGTCCATTTACATTCATGCCACCGTTCACCTCTAATACTTTATTATTATACACATCAAATAAGCCAGGGTATAATCCATAATATATCATACTCGAACCACTATTATATGTGGCTTCTTCTTCATCGCCAGATACATCTTCCAGCGTATTAATAAATACAAATGAACCATTACCCGAAATACACATACTATTTATGCTAGGTAATCGTAATACATCCTCATTTCCAAATGAATAAAATGCCTTTTCATTAGGTACGTTTTTCCATATACTTCCTCCATCTTGTGTATATAAAATAAGCCCTTGTGAACCATTATTGAACGTTCCTATAGCTAGTCCATTTCCATCCGACAGCATATTAATACGGGTAATAGTGTATTCTGTTATACTTATGTTATCTATCATAATATTAGATACAACATTCCAACTAGTACCACCGTTTACTGTATATGATATTATATTAACCCCACCGGCAACCGCGTTATTATCTGTGTATGCTGAAACCGTTTTATAAACGCCGGTTGATATATTTGTTTCTAGTGTAGGTGTAGTAGTAGAATAATTCACGGTTTGGATACCATTCCCCACAAAATATACTTTAGTTCCATAACCATCAGAAGCAACTACATCAGATATATTATTAGAAATACTATTTAATGTTGTTAAATCAGCAAAATTTGAATCTATCGTGGCATAATATATATTGTTTTCAATTGAATCTGTACTTTTACCGCTAATTAAAATTCCGGTGTCACTATTTTCAAAATTGTTAATATATATAGAAGTAGTTGTAATATTATTAAGATTCGTATTTTCCAAATCAATGACGTTAGTTGAAAAATTGTAACGATGAATACGCGCATTAGATGATAATGTATATGCTTTATCTCCTATCGCAAAAATGTACCTATCATTGGTTCTTAATGGGTCAGTATCTTCAATAACAACCTTGGTCCATGTTCTACCTGAATTAGTAGAAGCATATCCAATTGTGTCTTGATTTGTAGTATCTTGTATTTTTTCCTCACGTCTTCCTGTAGTAAATACATAATTTAAATTATCTTTAGATGAACGTATATCAGTTAACTTAGAAGTATGCTTTATTACAGAATGGAGTTCTCCATTTCCGATTCTCGTAGGTCCATTAATATCCATAACATAATTGTTTAATCTTGGTGCATATGTGTTAATGCCCGTAGTTGTACGATATACTACTGTATCCTTATTTGAAACATAAGTCTGAGAAGGTATAAATGATATATCCGTAGTAGAAAGACCGATCATTCCCATAGAGCGAGAACTATCCTTTACATACGCACCTCCGCCTATAGAAAGACCCTTAACATCAGGAGTCAATAAGTGGGCGAATGTAGTGCTTGAATTATCTATCGCAACACTAACCGATGCGGTTCCTGTTTTTAATTGAGTATCATTATAATATTCATAAAGAAATGGTTCTGACAAACTATTATCATATATAGTAAATGGTTCATTCTTTAGTTTTGTAGTGACTTCTCTTTGAGAAATTGCAACAGCAGAACGCAGTTTGGTAGAGTCAAATGACTGTATTGTAACATCCCCTTCATTCGCACTAATATCAATGTCACCACTAATACTTGTAATAAACGTAGAATTCTCAGCGGCCAATACAATATCTCCACTGACACTTGTAATATATATAGACTCGGAATTTAATGATATGTCACCACTAATAGTAGTAATAGTTGTAGCACGCTGACTTGTTATGTAGGTGTCCATATAAGAGTTTATACTATTGATACTACTATCAAATGAGAATATGCAATTTGATGTGTCTGACGTAATTTTAGAGCGAGGTATGGAAGATGAATTACTTATGTCTTTATAGAAAAATCCAATACTTGCGGTATTATCACTTGTATCCATTACGATACCAGAGTCGTTTTTATTTTGAGCTACAATGTTTCTTATATGGGGTAAATCATTTCTGATAGCAAAACTTTCAACAACAGTAGAACTTATGTCAAAAAATGCGTTCGGTGCGTTTGTACCAATGCCAATATATTGTTTGTTTATATCTGCGGAAATGTATGCGTTATAACCATTATTCTCTTCAAAATTCAATGAAATATCTTTATTTGTGCCAATAACATAGTTTGGCGTATAAATGTTTTTATGAACTACTAACGCTCCGCTTACATCTACATTATTGCTAACATCTAAATTTCTATGAATTTGTATATCTTTTTTTGCTACAATAGTATCGTTAAATATGTGAGTAGTGACTTTAACTTGTCTTAATATAATATCATCCGCTACTAATGTTCCTAATGCAAGATTGTTTAGTTTATCGTTTTTGCGAATACCTCCATATTGTTTCCAGGACATATTAACAGTTGTATACAATTAATATGTATTTTTTTTAGATGTGTGTGACTAAATGAACGCTATTTTACAAACTTGGCTTTCGCAAATGTTTCTATGTTCTCTCTATTTTCAAATAGTAAGTCAATAATATACTGATAAAAGTTACGAAATGATCTACGCGATTTTTTCATATCGGCAACAGAAAACCATTTAATTTCTATTTTTTCAAACAGTTTTGATTTGTTTAATACATCGTGTTCCATATTATCCCATAAAAAATAGTGATTTTGATTAAAATATTTTGGAAGGTTCTCATCATATTCAATAAAAAATAGATGAAGATGGTAGTTATTGTATTTTAATTTATAAATACCACCGTTTTTTCGTATAAGTGCTTTTAATTGTGATTTATTTCCTAAAAACCCACTAAGTTCTTCACTACCTTCGCGGATAGCACCTTCAAATGGTGTTTCTTTGTTTTCTAATCTTCCACCAAAGTCGGACCACCCCTTCGCACTTTTTTCAGATGGATTTTCTTTTCCAAATAAAAAATATAATTTATCATTATGTATAGTAACGGGTAATATACTACCGGCTACCATTATATATTTTTTATATATTATAATTTAATTACCTTTACGTCTTTTGATTGATATGTTTCTTCTTCTAATTCTACTGGCATAGCTTTATCTATAATTGTTGCGTCTTTGGTATCCACTTCCTCTTCTAATTGAGGCAATGTATTTTTTGAGATGATATTATAAAATTCTGTTACTTTTGGGTTTGCACTAATTTTTTTACTATTAAATGCGGATAAATACAAACCATCTAGAGAGCGAATACGTGATAATGCTACATAACTTTGACCGTATTCAAATATACTTTGTCCGATATCCATTTCGGCCATATTCAATGTTGCACCTTGTATTTTATGAATCGTTAACGCCCACGCCAAGCATAATGGATACTGACAGATTGCTAATGTAGGATATTCTTCAGATTGCCAATGATGTAATTGGATTGTCTTTTCAATACCGTTTGAGAATCTAACAACCGGTAAGATATTACCGTCTGCTAATTCTTTTATGTCAATAATAACACCCTGGGAACCATTACATATAGAATTATCCATATCTAAATTTACAGTACACATTACAGCTGCTCCTGTTTTTAACCGAAGAACCTGGGCGGAAGGAATGCTATTCATTAGTAAATCTAATTCGTATTTTGTTTCGTTTTCGCTCAAATCACGGCATTTACGGATTGTTTCAAATGAAAGTGGTTTTGTAGAATCCATCTGAGTAGTGCAGTCTGTTTTACGAATAGCCTCTGAAACATACTCCTTTTCAGTTAATCGCTTAAACATCATAGTATTCACATAATCGGTCTTAGATCGTAATGGAAACAACTTTGTTGGAACACATCCATTTGTTGATTCTGACTCAAAATTACGTTTGACATATTTTTGAAGAATCGATTGCTTATCTTCATCTAGATACCCGCGTCGTATCTGATGTAAAATGTCTATATACACCGGGTCCGTTTGACGAAACATAGTCTTTAATTCAATATGATTTTCTGGTTTAAACACATTCGTCCATCTTGAAGACTCAAAACAGAATTGGCTTGTTTCATCTTCACCAGAAGTACCGACCGGTGGTAATTGAAAGAAATCCCCAGTAAATACTACTTGCATACCACCAAATGGACGAGTGTCTTTTTTTATAACACGGGCGAGTCTTTCAATAATTTCAAATATTTTTTTAGATAACATACTAACTTCATCTAATATTAATCCTTTTGCCTTCTGCCATCGTCTTACCGTATGTTTATTTCGTAACACGCTAGTTACAACAGATGAACTTTCTCCCTTTGCTAGCTTTATTCCACTCCAGGAATGAAGGGTTCTGGCATTACATTCTAATAATACGGCGGCACATCCGGTCATCGCACACACGGGTATATCTTTTTTGATGCTTGTAGAAAATTCAAGGAGATGTTTTATTAAGTGAGTTTTACCAGTGCCTCCTGGTCCAGTAATAAACAAATTTTCTCCATTGGCAAATTTTCGGTATGCGTATTTTTGTTCAATTGATAGTTCAGTTATATCCAAGTTATTATTTACAGTAGGAGAATGGGGGTTCCCAATATTAATTTGTTTTGTTTCTGATGAATTTGTATTGTCATATTTGAAGGTGTCTAGGCTTTTCTCAAATTCACTCATTATAGTAGTTTCTATTTTCTTAAATTCAAATATTATACTTGAATTCAATTTTTCGGATATTAATCATGCTCTACTTCTAAGCATAGTGAAAAATCATATCCATTCAAAGGTAATGGTGTTCCAATATCACTTACAACTTGAAGATTCAGTTTATGTAAATCTATTTTACCACTATATCCACGCACATCACTCAATAACAGCCCATTTTGTTTATTTGCGGGTAAATAACTTCCAAATCCGTAATTAGCACGGTCTAATGAAATACGAGCAATTATATTTTTGTTGATTAGTGAAGATGCGGTTGGCGAAACAAATGAATTTTGATTGCCTTTGTTGAATTCCTCTAATGCTAAATACACATATCGGGTAGAATTCAAATCAATCAGAAATTCTCCATACGTTAGTGCCTGTCCTTCGGGACCAAATCCATCAGCAGGGTCATAATCGCTTTCCTGGTTATTAAAGTTATACGTAATTGTGTAGTTTAGATTACGGAATCCTAAAGCCCATCCAATTTTGGATTTAAAATTGTATTTATCAAAATTACCTTTGTCGTTAATAGTAAAATCGATTTCCATATTAGAACTGGTTGAATAAAAATATCCTTGAGAACCCATAGAGCCTTTTGTATAATAATCAAAGCGTAAATCATTCGTGTTCTTTAAACTATTACTTACATAGACAAACGTTGAATTGGTCGTAGTTGTTAAACTGCCATTTACATAAATTTGTTTACCTTCCAATAATTTAACTTTGAAATTACCATATGCGTCAATTATGTACTGTCCAACCTCACTGCCCGCTGGAATACTAGTATGATTGGCATCTCCATATTCACTGTATATAGGTATACCATTTTCAATAGTAGTATAATCAGCAGTTAGTGCTAACATAGTGACTCCATCCGCTTGATATACTATGTTACCATAACCATCTACCACAATATTTGCGTAGATGTTTGTAGGAATTCTTTTTATCTTATTAATTTGATTATTAATAGTTGTTTTTAACTCATCAATAGTATAATATCCATCGGGTATGACAATAGTATCAACAAATTGGTTGTTAGCATTAATCGAACCGGTTGATAATTGAGTTAAATATGGTAACGTGGTATCGACTTCTAAATTGGTTATCTGAAAACTATTGTTACCGAATGAAGAAGATATATTATAAAAAGACATAGGTAGTTCCATATTGGTAACGGTAAGTGACTTGACATCATTAATGTGTTCTGGTAATGTAATATTATAGTTTGCCACAGAAAAGTTATTATATTCATCACTAAACTTTGTGTCAATATTTACATATTTGGTTTTTGTAGGTTTATGAACGTTAGACATGACCATATGACTACCATATTGTTTTACTTTTGGATCTAAAAATAAATCACTCTTATCAAAATACTGACTCATTGTGTTATATATAATATACTATGCGATAAATTATATATGGTTCATACGTTTATTGCTATAAGTATTAGTGTATATTTACATATTTAAAAATTGTATGATTTTGCGAGTTTCTTATGCTCGGTACTGGTTTTTACATCTTTTTTGTTCTCCATGCCTTCATATAAATCCATATACTTTAATACCTGAGTTACTGTAAATAAAGCGAGAAGCGATACAAGTATTGTTTGTACTCTACTATTTGCAAAAATATTCTTTAACATTATATACAACTATACGATAAATTATTTATCAAATAGTTTCTAAATATTTGCAAAATTGAAAAAGATTGTTATCGAGTTGAGGTTAGTAAAAACAACAACAATGTCATCCACATATGACTGTAAATATTGCAAGCGAAATTATAAAGAAAAGTTTAATTATGACAGACACTTATTATGTTGCGAGTTTGTATTCAAATCAAGACGCGAACAAAATAATGAGGTAGATTTATTGGCACCTATTCCAACACAGCACGAAATGTACCAACTAATTCAACATATGTCTATCAGAATTGACAAGCTTGAGAAAGATAATATGCGATTACAGCAAGTAGCTAAGCGGAAATATAACATATTAGAATATTTGAATAGCCAAGAAAACGTAGAACGTATGACGATGACATTTTCAGAATGGATAAAAAGTGGGATATTAACCGAAGTCCATAATAGTTTGCAATCGGTTTATGATAAGGATTTATTAGAGGGATTGAAACATCTAATGGCGAATGCTATTAACCGTATGGACGCAAATACGGTGCCTATACGAACGTTTGATAATTCAACCGCATTCTATGTCTTCAAATTAGATGAAAACAACACAAAGAAATGGATGAAGATACCAAATAACGATTTGGATAAATATTTACGACGTATTTCAAACCAGTTCTTATATGATTTTAAAACATATTGGTATGACGCACATAGCGAACAAATTAATACAAATGAAAAATACAGCGAACTATATCTGGATTATCACGGAAAGGTGCTTGGTGGAAATGTGCCCGAAGATACTTTATTTCAGAAATTAAGAAAGGATATATTTACTCAAGTTAAACATAATCTAAAAAGCATAGTTGAATACGTAGCATAAAAAATTGAATTATCACTACTTCCCTATATTTTTTTACATTTACATACAATACAGTATACAATGACTGATTTCGTAGAACAAGTTGAATACCCGGTGCCAACCTACTTGGCGGAGCTTCATCCGCATCCACGCGATGATGATATATCATTTGAAGAAGGGCCTCATATTTATACTGTTCTTGGCGATAGAGGTGGGTATACCTCAGTAACAACGTGGAATCATCATCATTTTGAAAAGTTTGATTCCGACAAGATTATTAAGAATATTTTGAAAAGTAAGAAATGGGATACAGACCCCTCATATAAATATTACAAAATGTCACAAGAAGAAATTAATAAAATGTGGGATGATAACAGAGACCAAGCAGCAAATGCCGGAACCCGGATGCATTATGATATTGAGTGTTACTATAATAATCAGGAAGTAGTAAATAATAGTGTAGAATTTACTTATTTCCGCAAATTTGCTGAGGATTTTAAAGAACTAAAACCATACCGTACTGAATGGATGATTTATTATGAGGAATTGAAGTTATCTGGGTCAGTTGATATGATCTTTGAGAACCCCGACGGAACATTACAAATTTACGATTGGAAAAGATGTAAAGAAATTCAACACGAAAGTAATTTCGGAAAATATTCAACTACACCTTGTATTTCACACCTCCCTGACACTAACTTTTGGCATTATGCTCTTCAATTGAACGTATATAAAACTATTCTAGAACATAAATATGGAAAGAAAGTAACCAAGTTATATTTAGTGTGTATTCATCCAGATAATCCATATAAGACGTATGAACGTATTGAAGTTCCATTTCTAAATAGTGAAATTAAGGAGTTGTTCGACTTAAGATTAAATGAAGTAAAAGAACAGAGTTCTAAGAAAGAAGACTAATATTTACATAAAAAGGCATAAACACTATACATCTATATAATTAATAACGATATGGATTTTTTTATGAAACCGATGCGTGAATATATGATAAAACGTATGATATTTTCTGCGAATATTATGACAGTGATTAAACCTATTGCATTTATTAGTGGAAATATGATATGGAGACATTTATTAAAACATATACATCAATACAACAAAGTAATATTACCACCAATCGATATTGTAAAAGAATATAATAGTAAACACACTAATGCGTTCTTAGAAACATACAAACGCCCTAATGTTGATATGAACTCAAATATAGATAAAGACTTTTATTCAAAAGACGACTATACAAAAACGATGAGAGATGTCAACAATGAATTAGAAAGAAAGTGGAAACTAAAAACATTAATAGAACACACACCAAAAGGAAATATTATTATGTTTTATGACCCATATAAACAAGGGTTTTCATATTATTCGGATTCACAACCTATTTCTTATGCTATCTTAAATGCTGTTGCTATGAAATATGTGAGGATGTATAGATGTAGAGATTTTTTCATAGACGATGAAACAACCCCCGAAAAGGAGCCTTCACCATTTATACAAATACATATTGTTGAAAAAAAGAAACCAGAAAGCGCAGCTAAAAATAGTTCAGGTAAATCAATGTTTAAAGATGCGCCTTTCGCAAAACTTAAGAAAAACAGACCATTTAATTCAACTACAAAAGATGGGGATGATAATAAACCAAGTAAACCTGAACGCGTTTATTATCGTAACAAGTTTATATCATTAGGCCCTGTTAGAAATTATTCAATTATTCAACCTATCAAAAAAGAAAATAAGCTGAATGGGTTCCAGACAAATTTACTTAATGGAGTTACTAGTGAGTCTAAACTTCAAACACAGGTAATGAATTATAAAGATTTTAAATTAAACCAACAGAAATAGGAGATGTTTATTTGTTTTCAGATTGACTTTTTTTCCACGCTAAATACCCTATGCTTTTTTCATATTGATATGTCATACCTAGATGGTCTTTAGCAATATGGTAAGCCTTAACCTCTTTCGGTGAAAGACTTTGTAAATAAGCTTCTAATTCTGGATCTGGATTTGACATTTTAAATAATACAATAATATATGTTGTATTATTTACATATTTTCAATTTTATAATCCTGGTAATGGTACTCCACACGTTGGTCTCTCAGTAACCACATCATTTTCTTGACAAGCATCAGTTAATAGTTCAGTATACTGTCCGCTAGAAATAGGAAGATATTCTTCCTCGGGACGCACACTTTCGCATACTTTTTTCTGGTTGACACAAGAACTGGTAGTAGTATTTATATTAGTACAGGAAGAGTCATCTGGGTTGTTTCCCTTTTTAATTTCGAATACTGTCTTCTTTATTTTGTTAGTAATGTATGTGCTTTGGTCGGAAGTATTGTTATTTACATCTGGTTTTACTGTAGCATATGGTTGAGGACGACGTGCCCATCTATATTTTGAACTTAACATACCGGAAGTACCCATAACGCTTTTTTTGATAGTTTTTGAATCTTCTCTGCTTGTTACAGAAGACATTACTACAGGCACATTATTATAAGTTCCACAACAACCGCCGTGACCTTGCTGTAAGGT
>Ga0209632_10005380_pt1 | contig 11109 bp, 2 predicted proteins | sample COG_10_FD_184754 | JGI IMG/M metagenome (GOLD analysis project Ga0209632, IMG submission 184754) | Pelagic Microbial community sample from North Sea - COGITO 998_met_10 (SPAdes) (version 2) | ecosystem: Environmental > Aquatic > Marine > Neritic zone/Coastal water | place: Helgoland, sampling...
TATGTATGAAAAAGTGACGTAGTCCCTGGTGTGTAAGGTATACAGGCAGCCATCACTATCTAAAAAAATAATACATTGAAATAGCGGGGCTAATTGTAAACACCTGTAGTTGGTACGGGACACAGCATTGTAGTGCTATTTCTATATACACTACAGGTACACAGCGTTATACCCACTAAGCCCATGCTAGAGCGAAATTCCTATCAAACGCACTTTCTCCGTACGAAAAACAATAGTCTAAAACTCCATTATAGAGACCCACTAGATACTGTGAGAGGTAAAAAAACGCTTGTAGTGTACCCCTATGTAGAGTTGTAATTGTATTTTCGTAATACTATTCCATGTAGTGCAGTATGCAATAGGGAGGAAAAAAGGGGGTCGAAATGAGACCATGTGACATTCGTAAGAATGAATCCCTATGAAGGAGTACGGAAAATATAGTATTCTTTTTCGGAGATTTTCGTAACAACTGATAAAAATATATTTTTTCGGGTCGAAATGCCTATGTGATTGGGTACTATAAGTATGAATAATATTGTACAAACCCGAGGGTCCTTATGCTGGAGGTCCTTGAATATAATATATATAATATATTCTGTGGGTCAAACCGTGCACGGGAAGCTTGCTTGAGTACAAAAACAAAAATGTAAATAATTATTATTTAATGTATATATTTAGCCAATTTTTTTATCAAGAATGTCTGATTACTTACAAGCACTCGCAATATCCCACGCAGGTAAAGATTGGGCATTCCTAAGCAACAATGTCTTAAAAAACGTGCGAATTAACGATAAAAACAACGATGTAGAGGTGAAACACATAGTATTTACTCTACCACGGAGTAAGATGAAGAGCAACCCAAGCGTGTTCGGAGACTGGCAAGTGTCTGAGGAGGGATGTCAAGAAAGCATTGCATATCGCGCAACCTTCCTCTTCTTCCTTGATTTCGTCCAGCGAATCTGTACTTACAACCGAAAGAAGAAGAAGGACGAACCTTTGGTTCAAGACGGTGCGACCGGTGACGACGCGGGTACCCCTAAGCAATACAGTGATGGCGAGGGCGTTGTCGTGTTCTTCGAATCTGTCCGAGACGCGGTAATTCCTGGTAAGTTCGTGGGCGATCGCATTCACGTGTTTGTCAACCGTGTGGTAGACTACAACCTAATTCTTCGTTCCCTAACCCAATCGGCAAAGAAGAAATCGAAGAAGAAACTACCAATGTTCGAGTCTCACCTTCGCAATGTCCGCACGAGCGAGGAGTACATTTTGAACATCGCGAATGTGTATATGAACGACACAATGTCATCTAAGCACCTGTACGAATCGAAAGGTCTTTTTCAGGTCCATGTCCCGAAGACGGGTACCAACGAGTTTGACGCATTGGTGTATGTCCGTCCAGAGAACATGTTCTCTACGAGCGTATCCGGTTTCAAGATAGAAGGTGCGGTAGAGATCCAAAACGATAAATCGAATTACCATGATGGCATCACCCACAGATATAAGTTTCCCGACGAGACTGTAGTCGTAAAGCGTTTCTGGTTCGATATAGAACCGGAGAAGTTGTACCATAAGTACCTCCCATCGTACCAGATCCAATGGGTAGACCTCCCTATCATTGAGATGGAGAAACAGACCGTCAGTCTAAAGGTGAAGATAACGGTGAAGGAATGTCCGGCAAAGTGTATCGTAGACGATTTCTTGGGCGACTGTCGAAGCGTGTATGAATTGACCGAAGATAAGTTCTGTGAGTTGAAAAACGTGGTAAAGGGTCGTTTCGTCATCTTTGAATGCGTCGGTGGGTCATCCATGGTCAACATTGGCGATTGGATCACTGGCGAGCAAAAGTATTCAAACATTCTGTACTACGGTCACGGCGACGAGGCATTGGAGTACACGGAACGTCTTAAAAGTAAATTCCAGAACCAGCACGCGATTTCCGCGTTCGACATGGTGGAGTTGGAGACGTCGTACCGCATGGAATTCCAAAGCAATCGTCGTGAAGTTCAAGAGATGATGGTTGAGAATTTCCGTGTTCAATGTGTGTCTGGAGAAGCGGACATTTCAAATACTGGCAAGTGCATCGCACGTTGGTTGGCACATATGCGTCCTGAAATGTACGAAAAACACGGTAATTTCGAGTTCGAAGTAAAAGACCACTCGTTGTCCCCGTTTGCAAACACTCAGTTCTGGTTCTCCCAGGGATTGGATACGTTTATGTGCGTGGCATCGGCGCATCCAGAGTTGATAAAGTTACACTATGGACGATTCGATTCGTACCGACAGCATGGTGAGAATCAATTGCATTGGAATTGTATTTACACGGGTGAGAGTGCGACCTCCAAATCGTTTGTCTTCGAAATGATGAAGATATTGTCCATCGAGGGCACCGTAACAGAGGTAACGTACCAGACGACCCGGGCAGACGCAATCGACGGCGACCAGAACGATCACATCACTGTGTTTAATGAGGCACCCCCCGGACTGTTCCAAAGCGGCAAAAACAACCAGAACGAGGAGGCACTGGCGATGATGAAGGAAAAGTTGACCAGTAACCGATGTCGTACAAAAACCTTCGAACGTGACGAAGAAACCGGCGAACGTCGCAATCGAATCGCGGTGTCTAGTCAGATCGGCGTGTACATGGGCGCAACGAACGACAACCCCGCGTTGGCAGAGGAGGCGGTCCGTACCCGATTCCATTGGGGTGAGTTCGAACGAATCTTTCGCAAGGACAAGAACATTTCCGATTACCAGAACAAGGCATTTCACATGGAGGGCAAACCAGAACTGATGAAACAGTACGAAAAGTTCCTGTTCTACTGTAAGGATCAGCACATGAAGGTGTACTACATCTGGAAGTTTATCTTCTGTAAGATCATTCAAGACATCGATTTGGACGCGGCGGACATCGTGTTGAAGGGTATTTCTACTCATTTAAAGCGCAAGTACACTATTCAAACCCCACCCCGTACGGTGGAACGTTACCGTATCCTGTGTCGAATCATGACAATCACGAATGCACTGGATATCGTGTTCAACTACAAGGGCGGAAAGCACAACGGCAAACCGTTCGAGTTGGAGCAGTTACTGGACGTGGAACCGTTGTTGTACTGTACTGAGGAGATTGCGATCTGTGCATTTCATATGGTTGCGGTGGAGATCCCTCAGTTGTCACCCGCGAAGAGCAAAACAATTCGTGGAATTTGGACACTGTTCAAGCGTTCTCCAAAGTACAAGAAAGACCAGGATGGTATGGGTCAGAACGTAACGGACTATTCATACGCGCGATTCAGTGGACACAAGAAGCAGTTGTGTCAAAAGATTCAGCATGCGATTCCATACAGCGTGGGTAAACCTTCGTTGCACAATATCGAGTCTGTGTTACACAACTTGTGTCAACTACCATTCAAGGGTCGTTCGCACACCAACCTGGACGATTATATGGAAATGGTACCCGATTTCGTGAGTTGGGACTCCTACAGTGTCCCTACCGAAACCGAGGCATGGCAGGAGGTGGTAGCGGTGGTATCTAACCATGGATCTACTGATATTCACATGGACGTGTTCAAAGATGTCCGTATCGGTTTAAATGTGAATATAATCAAGGAAGCGGTACTTAGTATCACCCACAAAAAGACGTTACAGCGTCGTGTGGTTACCGGTGTACCTGAGCGTTGTGAGAAAACAGGTACAATTAACCAACCCCAGTTTATGGAAATCATAGATTTGAAATGTACCGATCGCGACCCACCTGTGATACGTAACGCGAACCAGGAAACGAATGGGGTGAAATCCCTGATGAATCTAAGGAACGAAGACTTGGGCGTACATCACAAGATGGTCATGAACATGGACACGGATACATGGGGATGGAGTCAGCGTTGCATCACTCGTTTGGGCATGGAGCAAGAGGAAGCAATCGAGTACCACACGAAATTCATCGACCATACGTTAAGTAAAGGCACTCCGATGACGTTTCCAAAGGATCTATTGAAGCAGTCCACCCAAGAAACTGTGACAGTTCATGCGACGGACTCGATATCGTACGATTTAGACGAACTGGTCCATCGTGCGAAACGTAGACGTGTCACGGTCAACCTGAACCAGGTGAATATGAACAACAATTAATAGTAGTTACAATTAATAACAACAATTGAATAATATATAAGTTTTCTTTTTTTTAAACAAGATGTCGCATAATCGTATTCCCATTCCAGCGTGGAAGCATATGCCCCACTTAGGATTCTTACATTACCATAGCAGTGTCACGTCACGAGCCCTGGACACGACCAACATATTGTACTTGCCCCCATTGAACCCGTACTTGGGATTCATCAACCACTCTGTAAGAGCTACACAGACGCAGCCAGCAACACGTGAAGCGAGCACACAGACAGACCGGGTACCGGAGTACGAATTAGGAAAACAGCTGATGGGTAAAATGAGATATAAGTAGTATAAAATCTGTACATATGTAAATAAATGGACAAGTGGGTGATCGACCGAACTTCGGCTACCAAGGATGACGCCGTAGCGTTAGGATTGAAGGTACTGGAAAAGGAGTTTCCCGGTAAGTTCATCGTGAGACAAGCGTCGTTTTGTGATAGATTGCTTTGTCGTCAACCGTTGCGTCTCCGAGACAAATTCGCGAGCGGTAATGACATCAAATACTATAGAAAGAAAGAAAATTGGGGTCCATACAATCCGTACAATATTATGACTACTGACAAGCTTAAGGTCAAGGTTGAAACGAGAAAAACTTTAAACGAGGCAAAACTAAAGAACTCTGCGTCCGAATTATATTATGTCAACATACTGGACGACCGACTGGTAATGCCTAACAAAGAGCCTTTGGATGCGAAACCAAACAAAAAGACATTATGCTGTCAAAACGTGTGTGGTGGGATTCGTTTTTATGCAATTGATTTGTTTCTGTACCGTTTCTTATTTGAACCGTTGGTAGCGGCTATATGGCTGGGTGCGCTCGCTGTAATGGCTAGCAATTTCTGGAAAGACAACGAGATCGATTTGGACATATCCATTCAGGAAGTCATGTACAAATTATTGCAGAGTTTGCTTATTTTTAAGCTTTGTTTTGATCTCCAGTCTGGTTTCTCACGAAACAAGGAGATGAAGCAGTTGTATGAAGCACTTACGGGGGATGTAAAGGCAATGGCTATGTATTTTGAAACACTTACGTACGACCAACAAAAGTATTACAAAAAAGGCAAGGAGATAAAATTAAAAGACGACGTGGCGAATCAGTACAGGCGCGTGAGCATGTTGTTAGGAGCAATTCCGTCCACTGCCATGTTCGTACTCCGTGGGGAATATTTCTGGTGCTGTTTTAAGAAAAAACGCACGATTCAGTTTGAGAAGGGCGCCCAAATACCTTTTTCTAAAGATAGAAAACCGCGAAAACGGTGCGTAAACCGGTACTCGAACAAGCGATGTTATCGTTGTGATTTCGGCGTCTTTAATTGTTGGAAGACCGTCGAGGTGGACGAGGATTGGTTCTTGTTCGGTATGTTGATGGAGGTAGACATAGACAAGATTTCAGACCGTGATTGGTTTGATAAAGATGGTAAAAAGATAAAGAAATTGTGGAAGGAGAGCATGGGTATACGACGCTCTCTGTACAATAAATTGAAGTTCTTACGTCAATCTACGGACATGGACCTATTTGAGTGTGAAATGACAATGTTGTTGGACGAGATGACACGGTGCGCGGAGAATGGACTAGGATTTGGGAATAGTTCGGTCCAGAAAACATTCTATACAAAGTGGCAGGACATCTATGGGTCATGGGGAAAAATGTCATCTGTGAAAACGTTCCGAGAACCAGCCATTCTTATCACGTTTAAAATCTTCATCTTCATCTTGTACGCGATAACCATGCCATACATGTACAGGGGAAGTCACTACGACACAGTGTTCGTTGTACTGGACATATTTGTGTTGGCGGGATTGTGGGTCGTTGCGTATTACATACGAAACCCGTTCAAAGCACGGTTGGGCTCTTCTGGTGTAAGCAACATAGCCAGAGGTGCATCCAACCAAATATCGAGGCTCATGTACGGCAAAACCCATGAAATCTTAGAAACAACGGAGTATCGAGAAGATGGCTTCCTGAAAACTGTGTATCCCGTTGCTCTCAAGTTTGAGGATGACTATGAACATGTCGATTCAAACCAGATATACCCGGTACAGTCTACCTATGAGAAGATTAAAAATGCAAAAGATAAAATGGATTACATTGATAAGGAGCTAAGCACAGGAGATCTGGAACTATCCCTTGATTTCATTCAGAAAGTCGGGCGGATTGAAGGTGTCAATAAAGACAAATTATACGAGAAGTATTTGGAACGACACCCTGAAAATGTACGAAACGCCTTTGCATTCGGCGCATGCCCCGGTGTGCGGCAAAACAAAAGCGGAAATACAAGCGCTTTGTATTTTCACATGCGAAACAATAAATTTGAAGATCAATTGTTTCATTATGACGGCACGAACATAAAAAAGAAAAGCAAACGCACATCGGGTAATTGGATGACTATAGATTACAATATCAACGATTGCGTATGTTTCAGCCGTGAAAACTTACTTAAGATAACGCCAGACTTGCGCGAAAAACCCACCGATCTTATCTGGATAAAAATGAAGGAGTTTTTGGATGACTTGGGTGAACTGAAGCCTGACAACACCAAATGGTCTACTTTCTTAAGAAATTATGACACTGTGGAACGGCTCGACAAGGTAAGGAATAGTTTTACGGATACCCTTATATTCTAATATAAATACCTTTACTATATCTAAAAATGATACCACTCTACCTGTGTTACTTTACATTTGGGTTCTGCCTGTCCTTCGGCGGGATAGCCGTGAATTTTGTGATGATGGACAAGCTATCCTTTACTCCAGTCGAGATGACGATGGCGTACGGTGTCATTGCGTTCCCATGGTGCGTCAAGCCGGTCTTTGGCTACCTATCGGACAACGTTATGGTATTTGACTGGGGCAAACGACGTGCGTACATCTCCTTATGCGGTTTGGTCCTTGCTTACCTTTACGTAGCTACGCCCAACCTAATCGCGTCCAAAACAAGCCTCGTGACATGCATGACCACCATATCGTTCTTCCTGTGCTTCGCCGACGTGTGTGCCGACTGTATCACCGTGGATTTAGTAAAAGATGAAGAGGTGAAGGGGAAAACTCAGGGAAATTGTTGGACATTTCGAGCGATTGGTAGCGTTTGTGGAGCTATGTTTGGCGGCACAATGTACGAACAGTATGGTTCTAAGGCAGTGTTCCAAATCATGTCTGTACCATGCTTTCTGATGTGTTTCAGCGTGTGGTGGTTACCGAAGAATACAACCCAAGCAAAGACTGCTAAACAGTTGTGCAACAATGTGTATGAAAAACGCGCACTAGCCATTGCTATATTCCTCATGAACATTGCACCGGACTATGGGACATTCATTACCTATTTCCTTCGAAGGGAGCTACAGTACACGCCTGAAGATTTTCAATGGATTTCCATGGCAGCAGCATGGTCGTTTTTATTAGGAACGTACACCTACAAAACCTGCCTGCTTAAAGTCAATCCCATACGGGTAATGTACATGGGTGTGATAGGGTCACTCGCATGTAGACTACTACAGCTGTTCATTACCACTGGTGTCAGTACGAGCATGGCATTGATAGTAATGGACACCGTAGCAGAGTCATTGTTTGGAATGTTTACTATTATGCCATTGATCGTAGTAATAGCTCACAACGCTAAATCAGAGGGGACGTTCTACGCTTTGCTGATGTCCCTGTCTAACTTTGGAGCGGTGGTAGCAGACGAGCTAGGTGGTTTAGTTGGAGGATGGTTCGGTGTAAGTAAATCAAACTTTGATAATCTTAGTTTCTTTGTATTTATTTGTATTGCATCTCGTTTTGTGATTCAAATGATGATACTCAGTAATAAGTCTTACGCCTCTTACTTTCCTGAGGGGAATCTACCACAAACGGATCGTACGCCGGACTCATCGGACTCGACGGATCATACGCCGGACTCATCGGGGAACCCGGGTCGTACGCTGGACTCGTCGGGGAATTCGGGTCGTACGCCTTCGGGGAATTCGGGTCGTACGCTGGACTCGTCGGGGAATACGCCTTCGGGGAATTCGGGTCGTACGCGGGACTTGTCGGGGAATACGCGGGACTTGCCGGTGAATACGCCGGACTCATTGGGGAATCGTGTGGTGCGACTATTGGGTTTACGGGAGGTGCCTGCATACCTGGAATTAACAACTGTTTCGCGTTCCCCAACGCCGCCTGAACCGGTGGATGAAATCCGTGCATTGGAGGAGGACCTGTCTGAAACATTGGAGGACCCTGAGGATACATGGATGTTTGAAAACCCAACTGACCTGGAACTCCCATACCAGGTTGAAACCCCAACTGACCTGGAACTCCCATACCAGGTGGAAGAAGAAGAGGTGGTTTCTCCCAAGGTTGACGCTCATCTGCCCACGGATCATGAACATCCCCATAAATGTCCGCCTCATCGTCTTCTTCGGTTGCCCATGGAAGGTCGGTCTCCCACTTGTTCTCCGGAAAGGGAATTGCGTTCTCACGCTCAATCACCTCATCCAGAATTACCTGGATTCGATTCGTCCCAGATTTAGGAGGAGTTCCCATGATGATACACTCTGAAATGCCGTTAAGGTGATCGACTTCTTTCGCACACGCTGCCTGATTGAAGACTTCAACGACTTCTTCAAAGGTTGCCCGCTTGAGGGGTGATTTATCGACTTTACGAATACCATGACGAGTAAGTGGTGTCAATGTCCCGATCCAGGTCATCCAATCCACCGCAAGAGTTATATGCCGTACATTAACATAAATCCCATAATACGCTAGTATCTGTCGAATCTCTCTAATAACCGTGTTTCTCGCCGCCTCAATCCCGTAGGTCTTTGCAACCATATGAATGTCGTTGGTGTTGATCGTGTTCATTGCGATAGACAATGGATCCAACTCCTTCAGTTTATCTATGTCGTACAATGACGTTTCGATGTGGTACTTGTTTTTCCCCGGTGGTTTGACCTTTATGGTCTGTTCCGCACCCTTAATGCCGCGCACAGAGGACAGTTTAATGACCTGCTCGTAGTACAGGTCAATGCTGTGTTCGCCGCGACCGCCCAACATCTGTATATGAAAGATGGATTTCGGACCGTCCGTGTATGCGCATGTGACTTTATCCAAATCCAACGCCTTCTTTATAAGTGCGACATCATACCACTCTTTAAAATGCAAAACCAGTGTTTTCTTACCCTTTTCCAACGGTTTTAGGTCTAGATCGGGGAACAGATAATACAATGCCATGCTCTTGACATCTGGTGCGTCCGTTACGAACGATGCTTCGACCAAATCTCCAATGCGGATATGTTTCAATGTCTTGAGAAGATCGTCGGGGGTTTCCGTCTGTATGATGGTCAAGGGGGTCTTTAGACGCTCTCCTTTGGTACAATTGATCAACTCTTCCAGTCTTGGAATACCAAGAGTAACGTTCATGCTACTTACGCCCGCGAAATGGAACGTGTTGAGAGTCATTTGCGTCGCGGGTTCACCTATACTTTGTGCCGCTATTGCTCCAACAGACTCTCCTGGAATTGCCTGTACACGTTGGTATTCTTCCCGTATCTTATGTGCAATGTGCTCCAACTCATCCACGGTAAAGTCATTCTTCGCCTTTAAATGACTACGGATATTGATTCGTATCATCTCGTTGTCAATATCATCTATCAGAGAGTCGATAATCTTCTGTGACTGCTCTTCGGTGACTTTTGCACTAGGGAACGCGAACAAGGTTTTGGTATTGTGAATAATGCGTCGTATTGGTATAGGTAACTGGAACCATGCGGTATCCTTCGTTCCGTTGTCACGCCACTTGTTTAATTCATGCAAGTAATCACAGTCTTTCCCAGGAAGATCCCACGCGGGTAGATATTGATTTTCAATGCGCATTGGGTCAAACCCATCGTCCCCGTACTGAAATTGAACGATAGAACCGTCCGCGTTCCGTGCGCTGCCATCGTAAGATATGGTTATGTTCTCCAACGCCTTCATGAACCGACGCTGTAAGTAACCAGTGGTACTGGTCTTAATCGCGGTATCAATCAGACCTTCGCGCCCACTAATTGCGTGGAACCAAACCTCATGTGGATCTAGTCCTTCAACGTAGGAGTGCTGGATGAAACCTCGTTCTTTGGGTCCGCATGACCCATGTTCAAAGTGGGGTAAGGTACGATTGGTCCACGTGTTTGGGATGCGTGCACCACACAGGTTCTGCTGTCCAACGACTGCCATGATTTGACTGATGTTGATATTGGAACCTTTGCTACCGCTGTGAACCATTGTATACAGACGGTTTGAGTCGTTTAATGGTTTCTGAACCATGGTCCCCATCGTGTCACGACAGATATTCAAACGCTGGTTTATCTCTTGTTCAGACTTTCCTTCCACATCGATAAATGCCTGGTCAATTTCTTCTCGGACGCTTACATCAGACAACATGTCCCCAATGCCTACGGAGAACCCGCGCATCATTAGAAACGCGTGAACGACGCGCTGGAGACGGTTGATGAAGAGAATGGTCTCGTCTGGACCACAGTCATTGTACATGACATGGATCAGAGATCCGTCCGATCGTCCCAACGCCTTTTTGCTCATTCTTCCACTCAGGAACTCACCCTTCTCGATGACTATGTTTCCTTTGGACCAATTGACCATAGGTAGAGTGTACGAGATCAGGTCTTTACCAGTGTAAACGTCTTGTTCGTTGAATACACCGTCCCATCCTGGTATTTTTAACACACAGTACATCATCTCCGCTCTGGTCAATGTCACATTGTCGTCGGAGAGTAGGTACGCACCACACAACGAGTCCTGTATGACTCCCATGACTGGACGATTGCTCTGTGGTGAAACGAGTTGGTACTTCACCGCCATGATGTTCCTTGCCTCTGCCTGAGACTCTACGGTCTGTAGAACGTGTATGTTCATCTCGTCGCCGTCAACTGTATATAAAATATATATAAAATATATATGAAAAGGGTT
>Ga0209632_10005382_pt1 | contig 11106 bp, 6 predicted proteins | sample COG_10_FD_184754 | JGI IMG/M metagenome (GOLD analysis project Ga0209632, IMG submission 184754) | Pelagic Microbial community sample from North Sea - COGITO 998_met_10 (SPAdes) (version 2) | ecosystem: Environmental > Aquatic > Marine > Neritic zone/Coastal water | place: Helgoland, sampling...
CGCAGCGACTACGCTCTGAGGTACCGCGAGGGTGCTGACGTTGATCTCCGCGGAAGTCGCAGTTTCGGCACCGAGATTCGTAACCACACGGTAACGATAGGCCGCGCCGGTCATGATCCCAGTGGTGTCTACGCAGGAGCACGTCGATAACGGGTTGTTCGTACAAGTCGCGGGACTCGGATCACAGCCAACGACCGTCGCGAAGCCGTCGAATACGGGCCCATCGCGCTCAAGCGAGTAGCTGTCAGCTACGAAGGACGTTGGCACGGTCCATTTGATGGTCGGGGTTGTGCCGATCACGCTCTCGACGATTGGGGTGACGAGGATCGGCGGGATGTTGACTGTGATCATGCCGTTCCCGGCATCCATGTTGGCGTCGATGATCTGATAGTCGAAGGTTGAGCTCACGCCAGCCAGCGCGGGAAATGAAATTCGGAATTCGCCTGTCCCGGGGTTGGGTGCGATCGGCACCACGTTAGGCTCGGCCGTTGCGAGGGTGAGGGGGAGATCGCCGAAGTTACCGACCGCGGACCGGCCCGGAATGATTTCGTCAAGGACGTTGATATCTAGACGTGAATCACCAGGGACGTAGGCCGCGTTAGAAGCTGTGAAGTCTCGGGGTTCGGGGAGCAGATTCGAAGCAAAGACGAGGCTCGAATCCGTACCGATGGCGCCAGAGGTCGCCTGAATTTCGAGGCTGACGTCGAAGCGGCAGGGCGACGAGTCGACGAGGAATGAAACTTGGGCACTTTGGGATCCGAAGAGTGCAAGGCTCGAAGGGCATTCACTCCCGGTCGTCGAGACAGTCCATTGGAAGGTATCTGCAAAGGAACTCGCGCTGCCGTCGAGTGTGACGGCGGTCGGTATGAGGAAGCCGTTATTGTCGTCGGCGTTGATCTCCGAAATCAAGCTGACGGCGCCTAAGGAATCGAAGGTGTTTGCTCCGTTGGTTACTCTGACGACCGCCGCGGGATTGCCAGGGGTACCGGCCGGCGCCATCGGGGATATGCCGAGTCCACCGATGTGCGTGCGGAGTTTCTCGGCGGCGGATTCGTCGTCGTTGAAGTCGATCCAGAATCGGTCGTAGGTGAGCCGCGCAGCGGGCATGATTCCGCGTTGGAAGACGTATTGCTCAAGCGTACCGCCGGAGACGTAGTCCCCACCGTCTTCCATCGGCCCGACACCGATGAACTCGTTGTAGGTGTCGAAGTTCAGGTTGAGATTGTTCTGCTGCGTGTGGCACATCCGGCAGTTGCGAGCGAAGACTTTTTCGTAGAGATCGTCCTCGCCGGCCCAACCCATCGGAGCCATAGGCGGCTCCGAAAAGTCGTTGGTACCAAGGTCCGTAATGACTGCATGCGTATTGCTCGCATCGTCGATCGGCTCGGCTTCGGGAATCGTCGTTGTGCCGTACCAGCGATGAATTAGCCGAATCGGCGCTTCGAAGCGCTCAAGTGTCTCGGTTCGTTCCCCTGGGCTCGCGCCCTCTGCGGGGAGGTAGGTCGCGAGCACAGCCTCATTCATGCTCCGGAGGTCATCCTGCTGCGACTCGAAGGAGGCTGCGTCGAGTTGCGCCGCCGAAAACTCGCCCGCGTTCAGAGAAGGATCAATTCGCGCGGCGTCCTCGGCCTGCGCATAGAGCAGCGAGTCGAGATCCCAGGGCATGAAAGTGGCGTCGAGGTCCGTGCTGCTGGCCGGGATGTCCGCGAGAACGCGGGTTGCCCGACTTACGGGATCGATCGGCCCGAAGTCCCGAATAAGATTGATGTCGCCATCGTGGCAAGCCGTGCAGACCCCGGGCAGGAAACGTTCTCCACGTCCATCGAAGTTTTGGCTGAGTGTTCGGACCATCTCGCCGTTCGCAGAGTCCGGTGAGTAGGCGTAGAACTTGACGATCTTGTCGGTCGCACTTGCGCCGGGCGCGTCGCACGCCCCGGTCGGCGCCGCGCTGTATTCCATCACAACCGTTGCAAATTCGCCGGAGCCCTTGATCAAGGATTCTAGGCTGGGATGGTTGACGACGAAGGAGTAGACGTTTCCAGCCGCGTCCTCTCGCACGTACATGTCGCGTCCGAAGCCGAGGTCGTAGTTGTTGACATAACGGGCGTGAAAGATGCTGGGGTCGGACAGGTCGGTCATGCCTGCCTGTATGCGCCAGCCATCGAGGGTGTCCGCCTGGCTCGAAGGGTCGATGCAGTCGTAGTAATTTTGAGCTGAAGCCTTCGATTCGATGCCGAGTTCGTGCCGCAGGCGTTCGACATCGATCGATACGACTGAACGGTCTGAGCTGAGGATCTCGTCTTCGGGAAGGCTACCTGTTGGCGGGCTTACCGGGTAGATGCGGTCGCCTTCTATGATGGCAACGGGCGGCTCTTCACGACCACCGGCACGACCAACGAAAACCTGGAGCCCCGCGCTGCCCGTTACGCCTGTTAGGCTGATCTGGAGTTCGACATTCGCGTTGTCGATCTCTTCGAGTTCGAGTCGCCCGGCTCGCTCAGCCCCCTGGAACGACTTATTGATCTCGTCGAAATCGAGCAAGGGAACGGCAATTCGGAACCGGTCTTGGCCGGGGGCTTCGGGATCGCTGGGCGGAAGGAACCCCGCCTCGATCTCGTCGCTTGCAGATAGAATGTCTTCGAGGGAAAGCGTATCGGTTCCGCCATCGCGCCGCGTCCAAGTCACAATAGGGGTGACAGTCAGGGTATAGGAGGTGGTCGTTGCCACTGGGCCGGGCGCATCAGGAACGACGAAGAGATAGAAGTGCTCCGCCTCAGCTGACCTTGGATCGCGAAGAAACGCGTTTTCATCGCTGATCGGATTGACTTCGATCATCACTGTGTCGGTCTCGGTCCGCCCGTTCACGTCCGTCGTCGTGAGTCGAAACTCAAGGGTCTCGCGAGTCGCGACGGAGGGTGCCGAGAATACGCGGCTCGAGACATCTCGCTCGAAGAGCTCGACGACTGGGTCGCCCGAACCCACGATCTGCTCCCATACGAACGTGAAGATCGGTGCGGCGGTGCTATCGCTATCTTTGCCGGATAGGACTACGTCGGAACCACTGCGAGCCTGGTACGCGCCAGCGACGGGCTCTCCTAAGCCGATCGCAGCGGCTACCGCGACCTGGCTTCCATCGCTCTGATTGTCCACATCGCTAAGGCAGCTGGTCGCGAAAATCGCGAGGGCAAGCATGGGCAACAACAGGGCAGGCCGGTACGCCGAGGCGAGGGGCATGATGACTCCACAGGTTCCAAAAGGTTCAGGCGGTAAATTCTATGCAACGCGGCAATCGCGACTGGACAATAACGAACTATTTAGCCGAGCAGACTCCCGTGTCTATGACTATGCCGAGCGTTCGAAGTGACGGAATGTCAAGGCTGGGTCGATCGATTCGTTTCGCTTCCACAACCCGAATCCTCGACACTGACCGGGTTTATTCCACGCCTCGGTTTGAGTTTAGATCCCATCGCTTGCTACGAAATAAAAGTCGCCGTCGCTTTGATGTCCGGCAGCCCGAATGACTCTGAGCTCTGGCTCCTGCTCGAGGCCGACTGCCGCGAGGCCTGCGTACATGCGGTCAAAGATCCGGCCATATAATTCGATCACGGACATCGGGCCCTCAGAACCCTCAAGGATGTCGATGAAAGCGCTGGCAAAGACAGAGTGTTGCGAATCCGGGCCGGTCGTATCGAGCACCGGGGAGTTCCCTCCGGAGGCGAGTACGAATCGACTCTTTCGCTGGAGCTTTCGATCAAATGCTTTTTGCGACAAAGCAGGCAACCCGGTCACGGGCCCGATCGGAAGATCGGTGGAGAAGACCCCGCCATAACACGAATCCGCAATGACGAGCGCGCGTCGAGCATCCGACGTGTCTAGATGGTCCGTGACCCACCAGTTGTCCACCCAGTTCACGTCCTGATCCTTGTCCGCATTCGTGGGCAGCCAGAATCCGCGCATCCGCGAGCGGTCCACTTTGGTTCGCATCTCTCCGTGGCCCGCGAAATAGATTAGGAGGTTATCTTCTGCTCGGGCGGTCTTTGCAAGGTTGTAGATCGCTCGCTTAATGGCTTCCTCATCGGCGTCGAGGATCAGCTGTGTGGAAAATCCAAATCGATCGCTTAACAACGCGGCGATCCTTTCAGCATCGTTATGCGGCGTCTCAAGGTCGGGAAGCAGTTCGTATTCGTTGTTTCCGATTACGAGGGCGAAATAGCGACCCATCGACTTGCTTCGCATCTTGCCCGCCGGGAGATCAGGGAAATCAAATGTCAGTGGGCGAGGCCCAGTGGCTGGATCAACGAGTCGGTAGGTCGGAAGTTTCGCGAGCTGGGCTTCGCGTTCGGCGAGCTGCGCGCTGAGTTGAGTCGTCAGCGATTCGAGCGCAGAAATGCGATCGTGCCCGCTGCTGCCGGACTGCGCGATCTTGACCTGGAGCGTATCAACCTGTTTCTGCAGCGCGTCGCGTTGGATATTTAGCGCGACCATCTCATCGGAGAGGCTTTCCTTGAGCTCCTCGATTTGCGTGTAGGATTCCGAGGACAGCATCAAAGCGTCTTCACCGACGCCGGATGCGCGTCGATACAATTCGAGCGAAGCCAACATATCTTGCTCGACGCCGAGGCCTTTCTCGTAGAGGATGGCAAGGGCGTACATGGACTCGGTACTCCCCTGGTCCACCGCCGCCTGGTACCAGCGCGCCGCTTTCTCGTAGTTCGGTTCGGCCCCCATAAACCCTTCGTAGAGTAGGCCCAGGCGATGTTGAGCCGCCTTGTCGCCGGACTCGGCGAAGGGCAACCATTTCTCGATTACAGTATTCGGGGAGGTCGGATCAAAAGCGATAAATGTGCCGCCCATCGACGCGCACTCGAATTCGGTCGTACGGGTCATTCGCGGTTGCTCTTGGTAGATCATTCCGCGCCCCATCTGCCGCACTGCGCCCTCGACGATACAATCGACGATATCGAGCTCCGAGAGAGCGACACGGCGGTCGAGTACGCGAGCCCCTTCCCCGGTGGGTACCGACCCGCAACCGATCCACGCCAGACTGATGACCCCTGAGATCAAGATTGATAACGCACGAGACGCGCGGGAGACACGAATGGCTCGATCGGTAAACGCAGAGCAATCGTCGGAGGCCGCTGCCGCGGTTTGGCGAGGCACGCCTTTTTCGCGATTGATCGATCGAGTGGGAAAGTTCGTCGTACTGCTGTTCATGGCGATGTCTCTCTCATGGGTGGGCTGTCGATTCGCAGATTCTAGCCACACCAAGGACGAAAGGGGACTGGTGAGCAGTGCGACAAGGCTGGAACGTCATTTCGTACAATCGTCGCCTTTCGGTCACTTCGTGTTTTCCAAGGCCCTGTGCGTCGAGTCCGAGCCCACCTTTGTCTTTATCGAGGGCGACGGTCGATCGTGGATTCGTGGTGGTCGCGTCTCCGAAGACCCATCGCCCACACGTGCGATCGCGCTCGAACTTGTCGAGGCAGAGCCGTCGTGTGCCTTGGCCGTGTCCCGGCCCTGCACGTTTGGTCTCGCCGCATCAGATCCCGCGTGTGAGCCAGCGGTCTGGACACTGCGTCGCTATTCAGAGGACGCGATACGGAGTGTTGTGTCGGTGATCGAGCGTGAGGTTCCTTCCGATCGACGGTTTGTCGTGGTCGGCGTAAGCGGTGGTGGATTGATTGCGGCTCATGTTGCGGCGCGCGTGCCTCGCGTTGCGGGACTCGTCACGTTGGGCGCGAACTTGGATCTCTCCGCTTGGCTCGATCGACATGGCTACACGCGTGAGATCCTCGGATATTCGCCGCCCCTCGAATTCCCGCTGCGGCCGGGCCTGGTCGTGCTCCATGTCGTCGGGGAGGCTGATGAGGTCGTTCCGCCTCAACTCACGGCGGAGCTGGTGGAGAGGAACGGGGACGGCGTGATCTTGTCCCTGCCTGGGGCGGATCACACCTGCTGTTGGGGGGATTCATGGCCGAAGATCCGCGATCGATTTGAGCATTTGAGTCGTGAACTAAAGAATGTGCACCCCCCAGTTGGATCCGGCCCTGGTCTGCCCTGATACCGCAAGGATTCTCAGGTGTTCTCTGTATCGCACCGCTCGCCCTATTCGCGCGACCCACCGCGGGCCTTCAACTTGCGAGTGGGTTGGCCTAGCAGTCGACCAATGTATTTTCTTCCACCCTATCGAATTCCGGAATCATTGAATTACTTCTGTATCAAAAATGGGACTCGGACAGAGCGGCGGACGGGGGCTCAACAGTTGATGTCGAGGTCGATTCGTAGCTGATCCAGCTCTTCTCGCCGATATTCTAGATCCGGAAGAACACATAGCGGCGCCCCGAATCGGCTCCGTTGTTGACTCCGCGGTAGGTTCGTCGCATCTATTTCGAGCAGGGCATCCGCGGCGCTCTGCGCCTCGACATCGAGGATCTCGGAAGCGCCCGCGCTGGCCGCCTCTGTGGCAGACTTAAAGTCGGCCCAGACTAGGCTGTAGTTCACCGGGTCGGACGGCAATGTCTCACGGAGGAACCGTGCCATGCGTTCCGATGCCCCTTCGTGCATAGGGTCTGTCTCGAGCGCCTGGATTAACAGGCCCCGCGCCGCGCCGGGGTCGTCGTCTTCGATGTTGGTCGCTTCGAGGAAGAGCTGAATCGCGACCTGTTGATCGGCATCGCTAACTCGATTGGCATCTTTCCCTTCTTGCAGGCCCACCAGTCCGGCTGCAGCGACGCCCGCTGATGTCAGTAGAACCAATGCCGAAACGACCCATTTCCGGCGCCGCAGGGCGGGACTCACGCCTCGCCAGATCTTGGAAACGTTCGCCTCGCGCGTTTCGCGTTCGGGGTGAAGCGATCTTTCGAGGACCTGTCGGTAACGACGCGGAATTCTCGACAGACTCGACGGCAGCCGTTCACGTTTGCCATCCCGGTCCTGGGCCTTTTCCCCGGTGAAACACTCGTAAAGGACACAACCCAGGGAAAAGACGTCATCGGAGGGATGGGGCTCCGCGCCGACTCGTTGTTCGGGACTGCCGTAGCTAGCGGAGTAGCCGCGGATGGCTGTGGCCGATCCTACGAGTTGAGAGATGCCGAGGTCCAGCACCTTCACTGTGCCGTCGTCGCATAGGTAGATGTTTTCGGGCTTGATGTCCGAATGGACAAGATCTTGCTCGTGGCAATAGGCGAGGGCGTTACAGAGTTGCTCCGTGATGTGGTCGACTTCTTCGATCGATAGCAACGGGTGGCCTGCACGAAAACTGAGGTGTGCGGTGGCGAGGCGTTGTTGCAGAGTCTCGCCACTCAATAGTTCCATCGTGATGAACGCGAACCCGCCATCGAGATTGAGCTCGAACACACGAAGGATGTTAGGGTGAGACACATGATGGCTACGACTCACTTCCTGGATGAGCACGTCAAGTCGATCGCCGATCCGCTTCTTCTCGAGTACTTTGATGGCGATTCGCGCAGCTTCGTCACTGGATGCTTTCAACTCGTCGACCGCTTCATATACGGCGCCGAATCCGCCCGCCCCGATCTTGCGTCCAACGAGGAATCGATTCAATAATTTCGTGCCCGTGAGCGCGTCGCCGGGCAGCGAGACTGTTCCTGTTTCTTGGCTTGCACCGGGCGTTGATGGCGTTGATGGCGGTGTCTCGTCGACACGCCGGGTAGCCTTTGGGCCCGACGGCGATGGGTTTTCACGCGTAGTCGGACGAGGTGTCGAGGAAGGCGTAGATGGAATGATAGAAGAAGGGGGCGACTCTGATGCGGCGATGACCGTCGCATCCGCTTTCGACTCGGCGAGCTGGGTAGGGACCTCCTCAATGGGTGTTTCCGCGAGGATGGTCTCGGCGTCTTCTGGATCAGTGGCGGGCGGTGAGGGTGTCGTCCGCTCGTCCGCTGTGGCCTCGTGATGCGATGAAGACACTCCCGCGCCCGGCGGCAGATTCGAGATCTTTGCGTCGGATGGGTCGGCGCTCTCCGCTGACACCGATGATTGTGAGTCGGTCGCAGCGTTGTCGCCGGCAATCCGGGTCTCGTCTTCATCGTTCGCGGTGTTTTGGCGCTGATCGTCTTCCGTCAATTGGAGAGTTCCTGTGTGATGATAGGGTCTGGGTTGTCAGGGCGAAGCGCATCGGTCCGTGTGGTAGGGAATAGGTTGGCCGCGGTCCTGCTCGGCCAAGATCGATCATTCGAGTCCTGAGCCTTTGAAGCGTTTAATCCAATCAAACTCGATAATGATGATGCCGTCTGTCCACTGACACATATGGGACACGTTAAGCTCGACTTCAATTTCACACCTCGATGCGCGTCGTGAATAGACCGAGGGCGACGTATTTTTCACATACTACTTCAGCATACTTGGCAGAAAAAAATCGACCCACTGAATAGACAGTGCCCCCCCGCATACTGGTGGCATCAATACCGGGAAGAAGGGATGCGATGGCAATCGACTGCTCGCTGGTCTGGGGCACGATCACCACCTCGTGTTTGCCGAGCACACCAGAATGTGTCACGTACGCCATGATCATGGCGCTAATCTCGTCCATCACGATCGCTTCTTCCGTCGATACCATATCGTCAGCATTGACGAAATGATGGAGGACGTCCAGGAGTTCTGTCGCCTGCTCCGCCGGTGGAGATATCCTGAGGTAATTCGTGACGCACTCGCGAAGGGCGAGAATATCTCCCGGCGCTTGGACCGGCCCCTCGGTTAGGTCGGGCGGAATAATTTGCCAGCGTTGCGAGAACTCTGCGATCAGCGCGATCTCTCGGGCATCGAGATTCTGATCCACGCCGGCGATCGCCTCGAAGATAGCCATGAGTTCCGTGACTCCCTTCGCGCCGAGCAGCAGGCCTCCTATCGAATCGCCGAGCTGCTCGCGTCGCCGCAAATCCTCAAAACGCCCCAGTAGGTCCTCCGCGGTAATATTCTCCCTGGCGCTGCCTGAGATATCATGAAGCACTCGACCCTTGTTCATCATGACGATACGGTTTCCCAGGTTGACGGCCTGTTGCATAGAATGGGTAACCATTAAGGTCGTGATCTTGTCCCGAGTAATAATTTCGTGGGTCAACTGAAGGACCTGGTCCGCACTCTTGGGATCTAATGCTGCTGTGTGCTCGTCGAGCAGCAGCAGATCTGGCTTAAGCCACGAAGCCATTAGCAACGTGAGAGCCTGGCGCTGGCCACCTGAAAGGCTCCCGATCGGATTATCGAGACGATCCTCTAGACCCATGTTCAGGGTGCGAACGCGGCCTCGAAGTTCTTCCCTAACACTCGAGTCGAGTGCCAACCCAAGGCCTCGACTCCGTCCTCTGCGGGCGGCCAATGCAAGGTTCTCCGCGATTGACATGCTGGGGGCGGTGCCGCTGAACGGATTCTGGAACACCCTTCCGATCAGCTTGGCGCGGCGATGTTCAGGCCATTTCGTAATGTTATGCCCCGACAGGTGCAGTGAACCGGAATCCACGCTGAACGATCCGGCGACGGCGTTCAGCAGTGTCGATTTTCCCGACCCGTTTGTCCCTATGATGACTAGGAACGACCCCTCCTCGAGGTCGAGGGATACGTTAGTTAGCGCACGGACCTGATCATTTGTGCCCGCGTTAAATATTTTGGAAATGTCGGAAATGCGTAGCATGGTTTCAGGTCTCTGCGGTTTCGCGCGCTGCAGGTGGGGTGAGCTTACGAATCAAGTTAGGCGCGATCAGGGCGAGGAATACGAATACAGCTGTGATCAGCTTAAGGTCATTGGGGTTGAGTCCCCAGCGGAGGGCGACCGCAACCAGCAGGCGAAACAAAACGGCACCCATGATCGCACCGGTGATCAGCAGGCCGAGGGAGCGGCTGCCAACAAGGGCTTCTCCGATGATTACACTCGCCAGCCCGAGCACGATGATGCCGATCCCCATCTGGACGTCAGCGAAGCCCTGATACTGCGCGACAAGTGCACCACTTAACGCGATTAAACCGTTGGACATAGCAAGCCCGAGGATCGTCAATGTCTCAACGCTGACCCCGAGTGCAGCCATCATCTGCGCGTTGTCCCCGGAGGCGCGCATCGCGGTACCTAGCTGTGTACGAAAGAACCAGTAGAGAAACAGTCCAACGAGAATCACCACTACAAGTACCGCCAGCAGCATCGAGATGTCGCGCATCCCCACGGTCCAGCCGACAATCTGCAACACGTCGCGTCCGCCGAACAGGACACTACCAATCTGATCGGCGTGGGTAGCGAGGGTGGTCTCGTTGATGAGCGGGATATTGCTGCGCCCCATCACATGAAGGTTGATCGAATAGAGTGCGGTCATAGACAGGATGCCGGCTAGAAGGGGTTGAATCCTGAACTTGGTTGCCATGAGCCCAGTTCCAGCTCCTGCGGCGACACCAGCAAGGGTCGCAACGGCAGTCGCCAGTAGGGGCCCCACGCCGAGGGTGATGAGTGCGGCGGCGACTGCCCCGCCGAGTGTGATGGACCCTTCCGCAGTGATGTCCGGAATGTTGAAGATTCGGAAACTTACGTATACCCCAAGAGCCAAAATGGAGAGTATTAGGCCGAGGGTGAGGGCCCCTATGAGTAGGTTCATGGCTGAGCTCTCCTCTGTATATGTGCAAGGTGATCTTCTATTGCGTCGAGCGAACCAATGCCCTTTGCGCTGACGCGATCGATTTCAATTATATGCGGGGGCGTTTGCATTCGGCCCCCAGTCGCCATGCCGTAGCCGACCTTGGAATCCATAATCCTCGGTGCGGGGGATTCACTGAGAAGCACACGAACCCCCGGTCCCCTTCCGCGACATCGGTTCGGCTTTGCGTGAGGAAATTGGTCAGGGAGCATCGAGTGCACCTCTCTCTCTCTTCCACACCAGCGAGGGCGGGGGGCTATCTGCAGGTACGTCCTGTTTTCGAGTTCCCGACGCATCGATCACCACGCTCGCACGCTGCAGGATCGAGTCCGGAATTACCCAGGAGGAACGGAGTCCATCGAGTGCGGTTAGGTTCACGTGAAGCTGAACCGGCATCCAGTTCTCGACGGGAATCGTGGCCGGATCCCGACCCTGGAGGATATCTGCAGCCAGTGAGCCCTCCTCGAAACCGACG
>Ga0209632_10005383_pt1 | contig 11106 bp, 6 predicted proteins | sample COG_10_FD_184754 | JGI IMG/M metagenome (GOLD analysis project Ga0209632, IMG submission 184754) | Pelagic Microbial community sample from North Sea - COGITO 998_met_10 (SPAdes) (version 2) | ecosystem: Environmental > Aquatic > Marine > Neritic zone/Coastal water | place: Helgoland, sampling...
GGACATATTGCTGACATTATTTTCAATTCTATATCTACGGGTACAGACAGTCTCTATTATGATTTAGACGATTGCCAAATGATAAAAATAAACGATGATGAGATACAAATAATGGGTAAGCGCGGTGCGGAGATAATAATCCAATGAAACCGCTAAAACTCTCATCGATATTTTTATTTTTTGATTGGGCACTTTACAATCCATCCACTTTATTACCTTATACGATAACATTTGATAATATAAATATCAGTGTTAATTCAAATTCATTAACCTTCTGTGAGTTTAATTTTAATTCACTATTAATGTTATATGTTAGAAATCTGAAACTATCCAGAGAAGAGGTTAAAAAAGCTTGAGAAACTCGACTTTTCTAACAATCTATTTTTGTTTAAACTCATTAGTATTAAGTCAAGTACTACTAGAAACTGATTTTGGTAATGGTAGTCTTCCAACCGGCTGGTACTTTGACCCTGTACCACCATATGCACCCGCGAATAGAGGTGAATGGACAGTTTCTTCAAGTTCCTCAGACTATAATAATGAACCTCCTTCAGCTACATATAATTGGAACCCTGCTAGTGGAAGTGGTTTTGCTGATTACTCAGAACACTATTTATATTCAGAAATTATTACTGTATCAGATCCAACATACGCTTTAGTTCAATTTCAAATAGCACTGGATGGATATACTACACCTCAGGGACATTATAATGGTTTAAAAGCAGAGTATAGTAGTGATGGAAATTCGTGGTTTACTGTTTTGGAATATCAAATAAGTAATGCAAGTGGTGCAACAGTGGATATTTTACCAAGGACAGATGATTTTTATGTCACAATGGATAATACACTACAAATTCGCTGGGAAACTTATGGTACAAATTCATATCATATTGATCGCTGGCATATAGATAATGTTAAAGTAACGGCTATTCCATCAATAGCCCAGGATGGATCCGCTACTATAAGTTCAAATAATTCGGACGACTCGCAAAAAGCAATACCTGAAGATATCATTACGCTAGCATTTACAGTACCTGTAGCTTTGGCCTCAGGGACTGAACCATTTGTATTGATTAATTCTACGGAAGCTTCCGTTTCTAATGTTTCAGGGCTTAATTATATTGCCGAATACACAGTACCGAGCGAAGCTTCGGATGGACCAATTTCTTTTTCTATCGATTTTACAACAGGGAGCAACATCCCCGGTCCAACTTGTAGGCAAACAACAGATAATACAAATGTATTAGTAGATGTTACAGGTCCGGTCTCTCCCAATGTAACAGTTAATACAACAGCCTCAGGTGGAAATATTTTTCCTGGAATTTGGAATACAACAAATGAAAATATTCAAGTTGAGGTAGATGTTCCTAGTGATACAACCGTAGTCGCATTTACTTATGAAGTCGGTCAATCAGCTAGTCTGATAGGCACGAATGGAACATTAAATATTCCATCAAATAGTGCTTATAGTGTCTCTAATGAATTTACGTTTGAAACATATATAAAAGTCAATTCGGCAGGAGATTATCAAGGGTTTTTAGACTTTGGTCAATATGGATCGACTCAAAAAGGATTTGGTGCTTTTTTATATGGAGGAGGATGGAGGTTTTTTTTAAAAACTACAGGATCAGAATCTTTTAGTGATATAGAGCATTTACAGGCATCTGCTCCTATTGATACATGGGTACATTTTGCAATTACGTTTGAAAATAATATTTTAAAATTATATAGAAATGGAGTTTTAATAGGGTCAAAAGGTGGTTATCTGGGTAATGTTGATTGGGGGGGCTTTTCAGATAATTTAATTCTAGGTTCATTTGATAGTGGGTCAGGAACTAATTATTTTGATGGGAAAATTGATGAAGTACGTTTTTGGAATATTGCACGAACAGAAAATGAAATTAAAGCATATAAAAATGTTGGTTTAAATGGCGATGAAACAGGTTTAATTGGTTATTGGCGCATTGATGAGATTTCGGGTGTAGGTGCAACTGATTTATCAACTACTAATAATTCTGGAACTCTAAATGGTGGGGCAAGCTTTACCCAAGATTCCTACTTTTTATTCCAAGAAGACTCTCTAAATACTCTTTCTATTATTGGGTCAAAGTTTCAAATGCTTGGGAAGGTCTCTGGGAATTCATATGAATTACTTGGAGAAAAAATTACTATTTCAAGTGATGATCTAGTAGCTCAAAAAATGGTTCTTTCAATCACGGCTGATCAATTTCAATCATTAACAGGTTTTGATCATAACTTAAATACTGAATTTTCTGCTCGATTGTTCGATCAGTCAGGAAACTCAGCAGATGGTAATACTAGCGCAACGATTATAAATATAGATATTATTGCAGGACCACCTTCTGCTGTCTCTATACTCTCAAATAATACATATCCGCACCTTGCAAAAACAGGTGATCAAATTACTCTAAATATGAGTTTTCCTGAAGATGTTAACCTACCCGAAGTGTTAATAGAGGGTAATGCGAGTAATGAATCTGACCTAGGTGGAGAATCATTCAAATCTGTATATATACTTGACGGTACTGAACCAGAGGGGGATATTGAAGTTAGTTTCACAGTTCTAGATTATTTAGGTAATCAAAATCAATACACTTCAATTACAGATGGATCAAATGTCTATTATGATAAGACAAAGCCAACTTTAGACTTGGTCCGAATTGCCAGTGATAATCCATATGATACAACATGGGCAACTATAAGCAATACTATAAGTTTATATTTTACAGCTGATGAAGATATCTCAAATACAGATTCTGTTCCCTCTGCAACGATTATGGGCCAGAATACAACTTTAAGTACTACGGGAGCCAATAGCAGAAAAGCAAATTATGTAACAACAAATACAGATCCTGAGGGAGAAACTAATTTTCAAATAACTATTTTTGATTTAGCGGGTAATAAGGGTGATATCATTGCAACTTCAACATCGGATAATAATAGTAAGGTCATTTATGATCGTACTGTGCCTTCAGATTTTACACTAGGCGCTGTAACGGCTTCAGGTGGTAACATTATAGAAAATATTTGGAACTTGACTAATACAGGATTGGAAATAGTTATACCAATTGAGAGCGATACAACTTTAAAGAACGGTTGGGTACAAGCGCGCGCAAAAATTGGATTAAATAATTTTGAAGATTTAGGTGTCTCATCTTTTATCCTTCAAGCAGATATTGGAGGGAATAAGACTCTTTTATATACTGCTGCTCAAATTGAATCAATTACAGGTTTTACTGAGAATGAGACCATTACGCTTGAGGCTATTCTATACGATCGTCCAGGAAATATGAAAAATGGTATAGAGAGTATAAATATATTAGAGATTGATCAAACTCCAGCATCTATTTTTTATAGATCGTATAAATCGAATTTTTCAGACACTACACTAGCCACAGTGGGGAATCAAATCCTTCTTGAAATAAAATCTAATGAAGCCATCCAAGAACCAAGTATTACCATAGCAAGTAATCCCGCAGCAGTATTAGATAATGGTGGTAATAATTGGTCGGCAAGTTATACTATGCAAGATGGTGACAGTGATGGAATCATTCCATTTGAAATTGGTGTCGTTACTGATTCCAGGGGGAATCCAAATTCTGGAGTAATATCCAGCACAACCAATTCTTCTGTTGTTATTTTTGATAATACAAAGCCTATTCTTAATATTGTAAGGATAATATCAAATAATAGTGACTCAACATGGGCAAAGATTGGAGATAGTATATCCGTTACATTTAAATCGAATGAGTTATTAACCCAGAGTAGTGCTTCGATTTCAATCGAGTCTGCGGAGCTAACTCCATTAAGTGCGCGGAAATATGTAGCAAAGTATTTAATGCAATCTTCAGATGTAGAAGGTGATATACCATTTGCAATTAACTTTACAGATAGTGTTGGTCTTTCAGGTGATCCCGTTTCTGAAACAACAAATAGCTCCAACGTTATTTTTGATAAGTTAGCACCAATACTTGATTATGTGCATATTGAATCAAATAATTCAAATAATACGCTCATTGCAATTACTGGGGATGATGTCTTTTTAACTTTTAGGCCTATAAATACTGATCCGATTATTACAGATTCAATTATTGTTACTATTGCGGGGCAAGTTGCCAATCTGAGTCAAAATGGCAGCGACTATGTTGGAACCATTGCAATAAATGGAGCTATCCCTGGAGGATTTTTATCCTATACAATAGATTTTGTGGATAGAGCAAGTAACCCAGGCGAACAAGTTATAGTTACCACTGATAATAGTTATGTGAATCATGACATTGTGCCACCCAGTATTGATTCAGTTTTAATTTATTCAAGTAATTTTGACCCAAATTGGGCAAAGTCTGGTGATACAGTTTTTGTTGAGTTTTTTGCAAATGAACAATTAGGATCAATGAATATAAATATTTCAGGAAGAGACTCTTCTTCATATTCTTTTGAAGGTTTAAACGAAAATAACTTAGCAAAATATCTTGGTTATATAATAATGGATGAAACAGATTCAGAAGGGACGGTTAGTTTCAATATTGATTATCAAGATCTCGGTGGAGTTATTGGGACTTCGAAATCTCAAACTACAAACAATAGCACAGTTAAATATGATAAAACAATACCCGTTTTAACAAATATTAGAATGGCTTCTGACAATTCACTCAATGATTCTCTAGCTGGAATTAATGATGTAGATACCTTATTTTTCACATCCAGTGAGGTTTACAGAGACCTACAAGTTTTAATTAATGAATCAATTAGTACCCCAGTTAATCTAGCCGCTTTATCATTCTATGCAATTAGGAGTATGACAGATCTCGACCCGGATGGATTGATAACATTTGAAATCATTCTAGATGATTCAGCGGGTAATAGTTCCGGTAATATTTCAGAAACAAGTGACGGCTCCACAGTACTTTATGACGGAACACCTCCTAACTTAAATATTGTTTCATTTAAATCTACAAATAGCATAAGTCCTGAGTTGGCTATTACTGGAGATACTTTAATTCTAGATTATGTTTCAGATGAAATTTTAAGTTTGAGTACAGTAGCAATTGCTGGGGCTCCTGCTGATACAATTTTTGAAAATATTTTGAGAGAAGCGACCTCCTTTCGATCCTGGAGAATACTTGATGGTTCAGAAGGGCAAGGGTTTATACCTTTTAGTATACAGTTTTATGATATTGTGGGGAATGTTGGAAGCGATATAAATAGCACAACAGACGGTACATCAATATTGTTTGATATGACACCTCCATCGATCATTGAACTAGATACAGTTTATGCAACTGGAGGAAATGTTCAAACTGGATATTGGAACTTATCAAATGAAAGTATTTCTTTAGAGGTGCTTGTATCCGGAGATTCAACATTATTTGATGGAAAAATTCAACCATTAGTTCAATTTAATTCAAATGGATACAATAGGATTGGTGGCGAATTTATAATAGAGTCTTCAGATAGTCTTAAAATATTAGAAATCCCAAGAGACTCAATTATGCAAATGGATCAGTATTTAGAGGGAAGTGATATTCTTTTTAAATATAATATCTGGGATAAAGCTGGAAATCAAACAGAGGGTTTGACGGATAATACAATCCTACATATTGATGAAACACCTCCAGTTGTTGAGTTAGACACTCTTTATTCAAATAATGACTTAAGCATACGTTGGGCAACAACAGCAGATACGATCTTTATTTCTTTTATTGGAAGTGAAGGCCTGAAGAGACCAATAACAGTAATTTTAAATGATACGGTAACGAGCGTTGATGCTAATAATGGAATTGACTGGGACGCTAAAAATATAGTGGATATCCAAGATGAGAATGGACCAATCCCATTTAATTTTTCATTTATGGACACTGCTGGAAATATTGGAGTTGCTACAAATAACACCGAACCTTCCTTAATTCGTATTGACAAAGATAAGCCGCTGATTTCAGATCTCTTAGAAGGTGAAAATAATCTAGACCTTCCATATTATAATCAATCAGACTCGCTTACTCTTTACTGGACACAAGTAGATTCTTTTTCAGGAATAAGGGAGGTTTATTATGGGCTTGGATCAAATAGTAATCTACCGGATGTAGTGAATTGGACAGAAGGGACTTTAGATGGTTTTGGTGGTCTAAATGGGATCAGTTTAGTTAATGAAAACACCTATTATGGTGGGGCTTTTATACGGGATTCAGCAGGTAATTATTCTGACACAATTTGGGGAAATGGTATAATTATTGACACAGAGTTTCCTGATACTGGTAGTATCAGCGATGGGCAATGGATATTAGAGATGGACTATACGTTAGATTCGACTTTTTTAGAATATACCTATGAAGGTTTTTCAGATAATATCAATATAGCAAATTACGAACTGAGTATAGGGACAAATAGTGATACAACAAATATTTTAGATTGGACTACTACTGATAGTACAAGTAGTGTTTTTTTATCAGGGTTTGATTTAGAAAGAGATATTTTATATTATACATACATAAGAGCCGTTGATCTTGCAACAAATAAATCTGAAGCTGTAAGAACGGATGGAATATATTTTGATGATACTGAGCCCAGAGTGCAAAAAATAACACCAGATTTTAGTGACTCATTAAAAGTATTATCTATTTTCAACGAGGATTCGATTATTATCAAATTTAATCGACTTATTTACTTTTATGAAATAAGTATTAGTTCTAAGGCAGACATTGAATTTAACTCTGAAGAATTTTTTGCTGATTCAATTATTACTATTACTTGGGACGAACCTTTAGCGAGTGATGATACGATTACTGTAATCCTTGACAGCGCTTTGGCATATAATACCCTCTTCTTTTCTGATACTCTTCAATTTTATAGTAAGATTTGGGGTGATTTAAACAATGATCATGATATATCCATAGAGGATATATTTGTTTTTAATCAAGAATGGCCTGAAATAGATATAAGCCCATTTACTGAGAGCTTACCACATGTAAAGCCTGCACCTGATGGCAAAGCAGATCTTACGGATTTATCTTCATTTGCAAAGATATGGCAATGGAAATATTTTAATTTAGCTTTTGACACGACTGGGCTTGCTGCACGTTCTAGTGCAATAACAGATATTAAAGCGCAAGGGAATGATGTTACTTTTAAAGTACCCGAAAATGCAGTAATGGTAGAGATGTTAATAGGAGAATCAAATTTAAATATTTCAGAGATGAGTATTTCACGATTAAACGCAACATCACTTTTATTTAAATCCCTTGATACCCTAAGTCAGATTATTCAATTCTCTATTGCTGATTACCGAGGCCTAGACTCATTATTAACTTTAAAAATACCAAGTACTGATTTAAATAACTTTTCATGTCGACTACAGTACAAATTCTTAGATAGTAATAACGTTCTAATTGAGAGTGCTATTTATGATCTCAATTTAGAGATTCTTCCAGATAAATTTGTAGTAATGGATAATTATCCAAATCCTTTCAATCCAAAAACAACAATTCAATATGAACTACCTAAAGAACAAGAGGTCAGTATTTATATTTATGATTCGATAGGTCGAACAATTTATAGTACTGAATTAAATAAAACGCAACCGGGTCGGCACCAATTCAGTTGGAATGGTTTAAATCAATTGGGTAATAAAGTTAGTACTGGGATATACTTTTTTCAGTTAAAAGCTGGTGAAAATATGCGTACTCAAAAAATGCTATTATTAAAGTGATAAAAGAATTGGTTTTAGAACTGCGGTTGTGCCGTTGATGACGAATTGCACTGCAATTACAAGTAAAATTAAACCCATTAATCTCTGTATAATTCGCATTCCAGTAGTTCCTAAAACTTGTATTAAAAGATCTCCATTTCTTAGGATTAAATAAACCATCAATAGTACTAAAGAGAGAGAAAAAACTACGGTTGCATAGCTATATAGCTTTGGTGTTTGACTCGACAATAACATAGCCGCTGTGATAGCTCCGGGGCCTGCAATTAATGGAATACCGATAGGGCTTATTGCAATATCTTCGCTTTCCATTGATTCTTCTCGCTCAGCTGGTGTTGTTCTAGATCTTCCAACTTTAGCCTCAAGCATTCTAAGTCCATTTCTGAAAAATAATATACCTCCCATAATTTGAAATGCTTCAAGAGTAATTCCAAAAAATTTAAAAATGACAGATCCTAAAAGAGAAAATAGAATTAAAGTATAAAAAGCTGTTAAGGAACCTTTTTTAGCTATTTGAACTCTTTCTTCTTTTGGGAATCGCTCCGTCATTACTAAAAGCAATGGTGCAATTCCGATTGGATTAATTAAGGTGAATAGAGTAGTAAGACAAAAAATGAAAAATTGAGCTTCAGCTTGTATTATCTCAGACATTACATACGTTCAGGACAAGAAATTCCTAAAACATTAAGTCCATTTTCTAGGACAACTTTAACCGATTTAACTAATGCCATTCTTGCTTTTGATATTTCAGAATCTTCAGATAAAACTCGGCAATGGCTATAGAATTTGTGAAACCTCGATGATAGTTCTTGTAGGTAGTTTGCAATATTTTGAGGTTCTAAATTTTCATATGCAAGATTCATAAAATCAGGGAATCGTATTAAATACTTTAAGAGATATAGTTCTTCAGGATCAGAAAGGACTGCTGGATTAAACTTTTCATTAAAAGTTGTTTCTGAAGATTCTCCTCGTTTAATTATGTTACAAATGCGAGCATAAGCATATTGTAAATAAAATACGGGGTTTTTTTCTGACTGATCCTTTGCTAAATCTAAATCAAAGTCGAGATGAGTATTCATACTTCGCATAATAAAAAAATATCGGACAACATCTAAACCAACCTCTTTAACTAAGTAATCCAAAGTAATATAATTTGCTTTTCGAGTGGACATTTTAACTTTTTCCCCCTCTTTTAATAAAGTCACAAATTGATAGAGGAGTACTTTAATATGATCAGTCCTTTGATTTAATGCCTCAAGAGCTAAAAGAACATCTGGATATGTATCGGCATGATCTGCACCAAAAATATCAATGATAAGATCAAACTCTCTTTCAACCTTATTCTTATGATAAGCTGTATCAGGGACTCGATATGTTGGCTCACCTGTGCTCTTTATAAAAACTCTATCTTGTTCTTTGCCTAGGGCACTGGTTTTAAACCAGGTTGCATTATCTTTTTCATATATTAAATTTTTTGATCGTAATTCTTCAAGCAAACGTTCAATATCACCGTTCTCATAAAATGTTTTTTCATTCGTAAAAATATTGAAATGAATTCCAAGCTTGTTCAATGATTTTTTGATATCTTTGAAAATTTCTTTTTCTGCCGTTTTTTTAAATATTTCTTTTTCTAAATTTGGTTTATCTTTTGATTCATTTAAAACTATCTGGGCTATCTCTTTAATATATTCACCCTGGTATCCATCTTCAGGAAAACTAAATTTTTTACCTAATATTTCATTACACCGAGCTTCGACAGATTCACCTAAGATCCTCATTTGTCTACCAGCATCATTAAAATAATACTCTCTAGTAACATCGTAACCTTGCCATTCTAATATATTTGAGACTGTATCTCCCAGTACCGCATTACGACCATGTCCGATTGTTAATGGACCTGTTGGGTTTGCACTTACAAATTCAACATTTGCTCTTTTATCAAGACCACTATGGCCTCTTCCAAAACTTTTGGATTGTTCCATAATTGTTTTAATTTGGTTTTGGAAATATGATTTTTTAATTTCAAAATTTAAAAACCCTGGTTGGGTCACTGTTACTTTTGATATGTAATTGGGTAGCTTTGAGTTAAATGCTTCTAAAATCTCTTCTCCAATATCCATTGGTTTTTTTTTTAACTCTTTTGCAATGACAAGGGGTAGATTGGAAGATAAATCCCCAAAAGTTAATTTTTTGGGAGGCATTAAAGAAAACTCTTTTTCAGGATATAAAAGATTAGAGAGAATTAAAGAAATATTTTCTCGTAAAAGAAGTTTAAGGCGATTCATCACTAAACTGCTTTATAGGTGCATCTGCCCAGAGACGTTCTAGAGAATAATATTCTCTTTGCTCTTCATTGAAAACATGAATTATTATATCAAAATAATCTATTAAAACCCAATTTTGATTTTCATGACCTTCTAAATGTCTCGGCTTTTGAGGGGTGCCTTTTCTTATACTATCAGTAATAGCCTTTACTTGAGGTTCAGAGCGACCATGACAAATAACCATAAAATCAGTTATCGAAGAGAGACCCCTTACATCTAAAACATTAAGGTCTATTGCTTTTTTATCAAGCGCAAGATCAATGATCTCTTTTAAAAGTGATTGACCTTTTAAAAAGTCCTTAGCTAATGGAGGCATAACTTATAAATTAGATATGAAGTCAAATAGTTCCGTGAAATCAGCAATATCTTTTCCAAGTATAACTGTAACATCAACGCCTAACGTTTCATCGGGATCGTGTTTAATATTTGTTTTATTTTCAACCGAAAGCCCCAAGGATTCAGCAACAATTTTTAAACTCTCAAAATTCTCATTTCTACCAATAATAGTAGTATTCGGATAATCATATTTGTCAGCGTTATCAGATCGAATAACATCCACCTGCTGAAGTCTTAAAAAATCAGAAGCCTTAGCTGCAATTCCTTTTATACCACATCCATTTAAAACTTCTACTTTTATATTTTTCACTGGATTTTGTTGGTAAACTTCTACCGCTAAACGTGGCTCTTGATCTAATTCTGGGAAAACGACATCTATGGGTATGCCTCCATGAGACGCGTTTTTTGAAAAAGAATATATAAATCCTAAAAGAAGTATTCCAGCAACACTAATAGTAAAATTTAGAATTAACTCTTTTGAAAAATAACTTGCTTGTCTAGGTTGTTTTTTAGGCAAAGGAAATTATCTGGTAAGCTTTGGATTTAGGAATGAATTATTTTGAAAACCTTGATTAAATGGTATTCTTTGAAATCTAAATTGTAAAAAAGAATTTTTTGATGGTTTATAAGTAAGACCAGCATCATAACCGATGTCTAGTCCATTAAAATTTTCAGATTTTGATTGAAATGGTGATTGCGATTTATAAAGAGTTACATTTGCAT
>Ga0209632_10005385_pt1 | contig 11104 bp, 8 predicted proteins | sample COG_10_FD_184754 | JGI IMG/M metagenome (GOLD analysis project Ga0209632, IMG submission 184754) | Pelagic Microbial community sample from North Sea - COGITO 998_met_10 (SPAdes) (version 2) | ecosystem: Environmental > Aquatic > Marine > Neritic zone/Coastal water | place: Helgoland, sampling...
CGATTGATACTATTTTACCTGCGTTTGATTCTACCTTTGTACTCGACAAACAAGTTGAGTTATATGATATTATGTGTCATATCGATGTAAGTGCCGAAATCACTCTCACACAGCGGATCAGTGCAGCAGATATGTTTTATATTTTCTATTTCCGGACCGATGAAGATATCACCAGTATTCCGGTGGATAGTTCCAGTGTAGATTACTTTTTAGATCAAAGTAAATTTACAGGCGCACAAGCAACAATGAACCCAATGAACGGACTTGTAACATCCGGATATTATGGTTCGAACACGACTGATCACCTGGCAAAAGATTTCCTTCGAGACATGGCGCAACAATTGTTCAATACACATTTCGGTGTCGATCTTTTTACAAACGAAGATGCGATTGTTACTGACATTTCGGCAAGGTCTGCCATGATCGGTACAAACATTTACAATATTTTAGGCGATGTGGATATAAACAATACATCGTTAGAAGGTCCAGATGTTTCGTATGGATATTATACGACCGATACATACTCACATAACACAAATATAACACGCGAAATCTTGAACCATTATTTGTCTATGGCGACCATACGTTTCGAAGATCTTACTCTATTACGTATAGACCCGAATATTCCGGGTGTATATGGTATACCGTTTGTTACAGGTGATACGATTTCATACAAACTATTAGTGACCGCGAATACAAGTCAGAATATAACGATTGATACTAATAAACCAACTTTAAAAACGCGGTCATATAGAGTCAAGTTTGTTGTGTCGTAAGAAACAGGAAAAAGACACACAAATCAGAAATCATTTTACAAAAAGAATCGTAAAATGATCTACAAACACGTCATATATACACAGTATCCGATGCTCATAGTGGACATTCCTAACAATGCACGAAGTCCACCACCACGAAACAAAGTTTGGATTGGTTCTTGTGTAATCATTTTGACCATAGATCGTGAATCTGGATATGGCAACTGTTTTTGTGTCTTGACATAATCCAAAGGTTGCGACAAAACACTTCCAATGAAGCCTCCTAGTCCCGCGTATAAGAACGCGGATGTTTTCGTTTGTTCCGACAATGGTTTTGACTTATGATGTTGACTGGCATATACTACACAATTCGTAAATACAATATTCCGATACAATGTCGGGTAAAACCCTTTGAAAAGAGACGACGTACATATAGACTGATTCATATACGCGATTTTCATCACTTCGATTGGTGTATCGATCCATGTCTGAAAGTATGCAGTGACAGACCCAATCCAAATAAAATTCGTCCAATGTCGTATTTGATTCCTATCCAATAGAGTCTGCATCGAGTTCTGACATCCCCAAAACGTTAGACGGGTAGGTATGATTCCAATGACACGTGGTCCATACCCAGAATAGTATAGAGACGTATTTGTTTGTCGCAATATGTCTCGGATCGGCACTTTTTGTTGTGTTTTTGTTTTGATATAATCTAATGGATGTGTACATGTCACTTCAATGATCCCGGATAAAGCCCCGGCTAGATAAGAATTCACCATTTTATATCTTTTATCGAACTAAAAAAGGAAACCTTTTATTTATATTATATATTATACCTTTTATTTGATGTATAAGGAAACAATATATTTATATGGGTTTGTGAGACATATGGGGTTGTTGGGCATGTTTACGTTTTTCCCACACATACGTAGCCCGCTTGAAATCGGATGCCAAACCCATAGTACCCATAACATCCAAAAACAATTTGGTCGGATTGTATTGTGTGGTGATCCCAAATTCCGACGCCGCATAATCAAATGGGTATTTGTGATGCCAATTATGCCAGCCTTCCCCGATCGCCATCACCGACACCAACGCATTTTCGGTTGCATGGATCTTTTTGTCGTATGGTCGATCTCCATATATATGCGCCAATGAATTCACACACCACGTAAAGTGTAATACCGCTACATAACGCAATGCACCAGCAACCCAAAACCCGTGCCAAAAACGATCCCCCCATAATGTAGAAACATATCCAGGCATTAGAAAACACATTGCCAATGCAAACCATGGATCTGTATTTTTTTGTAACATGACCACTGAATCTGCACCAATATCATCATAACATAGCCGTTTCCCACTTTCGACCACCGCTGGATGTTTTTTCACAAACAACCATCCCATATGAGAAAACCAGAATCCACGTTTGGCATTATGAGGGTCTGCATCGGTTTCTGCGTATTTGTGATGCACGCGATGATCTCGACTCCAGTGGTAAATCGTCCCTTGATTGGCGACCGAATTACATAACATCAGAAACATCCGAAGACTATATGTGGCTTTGTAAGACCGATGCGCCCAGAGACGGTGCGCACCAGCAGTAATCCCTAAACCACTGATTGGCCACAAAGCAAATGCCCATAGGAGTGTGTTGATGTGGCAATGTGGAATACAGGCGATCCCATATGTAGCTGCCAAGTGTACCAGACTGATATAAATGATCATGGGAATATTGAGGTTGTTTTTCATGTAATTGTATTATATTGATATATATATAATATAATAGGTACGAAACCACATCACACAACCATGAAACAACAAATCATTTCCGATATTCTTTCATCCCCCCTGGGAAACTATCAACACGTACCATCCCCTTCTTCAATAACTCTTTTTCCAACATTTCACTCGCATTACACTCCGAATGCGCACAATAACAAATCACCGGAACTTCGTTCACATCCATTTTCCCCGATTTCACCATATTATATAACTTTGGATAGTGTAATTCACATACAGACAATATCCATTTCCCCAAAGCATCCGCAGACATTTTCTTCACTTGTGCTGCCGTCAAATTATACGTTCCCGGAATATGATCTTTCCCATAATACTCACAAGGCAACGCATTCAACACAACTGCGACCCCGTCTTTCAAACATCTCTTCACACATGAAAGTCCTCGTTTACATACGACTACTTGAGTGTAAATTTGTGGCAACCAGGCATCGCATTGTTTATTTGCCATGACTACATGGAAATGCCGATAAAAACTTTCCGCGGTGGTTTTCCCCTTTTTCGTCGTCGTATAGATCTGTGGACATCGCAAATCCAATTTGACACATCCATCCGCGTCTAGTTTTGCAACCCCGTGATTTTTGAATCCATTGTATGCTTTTTTCGCTCCTTGAACCTCGAGAGAACTCGATGAATCTGCTGCCCAATATAGAATGGTTCGATGCGCGCCTTTCTTCCCCATCTTGAAATCAACGCGTTGATCACAACTCGTCGGTTTCCTCGGTTTGAAGTTTGTAGTACTTTCGATAAAATCCGAGACAAAATCTTGCTCGTCTAACCATTGTGGTTTTCGTTTCGATGATGACAGTGTAGGAGAATCTACACTAAATGTCGTACATGATGCACATATAGTGGTCATTCTATATATGTACATCCGATTTTTTTGTTTCGCCGTTTTTTGTTTTTTGTTTTTTGTTTTTTTCTCTTTTTCACTCCGCTTTCTCTTTTTTATGTTCAATTGACTTGTAGTATGCACAATAACATGTATGTACACTCACGTCCAACAAATAAACCAGTGCAATGCCCGCTACCAATCGTGTCATATTGTCTTTCGGTAACATGTTCAAGAAATCGCTCATAAACAGGTTCGGAATCATGAATGCGAAAAACAAATACAAAAAGGCTTTCACTACACCCAATTCAAATGCGATTTTCGGATCTGGTTCATGAGATGCAACAAACGATGCATTGGCAGCAATACCTGTAAGCGCAATCATATCGATCAAACTTTTCACAAACACCTCCATCATCGAATGTGGGTGATGTGCATACAAATTGAGTTTGTATAAGGGCATGAAAATAGTGAGTGTAAATAAATTCGCAAATTCGTTGAAAAATGGGGTAACAAACAACAAAAAATCAGTGGTTGATTCTATATCTGTTACATGCAATGACAAAATATCAAACAAACCACATTTCGTCATTTTTCTTAATATATATATGTATATAGTTGTGTGATATATTTATGCAAAATCATCGTCATCGAAATCCGATCCCTCCATCAATCCACCAGATCGCAAATACATCGCTAAACAAGGATCAATTTCATCGTATACTACTTTCTTGGAGAGTTCTTCTTTTACATGATTCGAGTACTTATTTGATTGTAGTACGCGTAATGCATCTAGTTTGTTCATGTTGTGGGCAATTGTTTCTAAAGGGATTTGTGTGATAGGTTCTTGTGGAAACCGTATATCAATACCGGTGTTTATATATGGAAACGAAGTCGATATCAAATTCGAAGTCGTGTATCTACTAGTGTGCAATATCTGGTGTGTTCGAGCTTGAACCTTTGTAAGCGCTGATCCAATTGACATAATATATAAACTATATTTCATATATTATGGTTTACGATTTAATTGTGTTTGTGTCAGTTTTTTAACTTTTTGTTTTTTCTTCTTTTCTTTTTTCTTTTTTTTTCTTTTTTCTTATCTCTTTTTTGAATGCTTCGTTTTTAACTCTTGTAACCGGAAACGCTGATTCTTTTCGAGCCATTTTGTTTTAATATTCTCACTCACCGTACAGAATTGATGACGTTCATACTGATCTGGACTTTCGTAGAAAAAGAGTCCAGATTGTGACTCACCAAGACCAGTTATCATTTTTACTTTAAAAAGATCATCTTCATGACGACTACCTACCAAGTACTTACCATCACGTGAGTCCTCATTGAAATATGGAATACCAGTCACCGCATTGATAATCCGGGCATTCACTTTTTGTTTTGTTTCGCATAACTTTATTTTTGTTCGCTTTCCATCAATCATTTTTGTGATGGTATATACATTCGGTAAGGATAGTGTATTGTTTACATTGAAGTTTTTGTTCTTCTTTACACGAGAGTTTTTTGTACTTTTTGACACAAGTGTATCTGTATCATACTCTGAATCATATACATACTCATGATCGTATGTATTGTGTGTTTCGCTTTCGTTGTCATAGTCACTCATATTTGCTAGCTTTATAAAAAGTTTAGACCGCTTTTTACTATACAATATACAGTGATACTCATTTATATTGTTTCGAAAAATAATAATATAGACTTAGTATATAATACCAGTATGTTTGTAGTAAGGAAATTACAAGACGCAATTGGACGTGCAATCACAAAATCACAACTCGAATCCATTAATGATGTTACACCACAAAATACAACACAGATACCTATACCCATAAAGTCACCTATTTTTGAAGAATCTGGCTATGACGGGGAAGACGACGAGAGCGAAGACGAAGACGAGATCGAAGACGAAGAAGGAGACGAAGAAGGAGACGAAGAAGAAGAAGAAGAGGAGGAAGACGAAGAGGAGGAAGAAGACGAGAGCGAAGAAGAAGAAGAAGAAGAGGAAGAAGAGGAAGAAGAAGATGAAGAGGAAGAGGAAGAAGAAGAAGAGGAAGAGGAAGAGGAAGAGAAAGAGGATGAAGAAGACGAGGAAGAGGAAGAAGAAAAAAATGGCGAGGAAGAGGAAGAAACAGAAACAGAGACAGAAAAAAATGGAGAGGACGAAAGCGAATCAGAAAGCGAATCAGAAAGCGAATCAGAAAGCGAGACACAAAAAGCAGAATCATCAGAATCATCAGATTCCGAGACAGACCAAGAAAGTGTCACTATGGAAGAAGCAATCGCCCAAAAAGAACTCAGTAAAACAGATCCTACAATCATCCACACAGAAACAAATGGGAAATTTTATTATTTGTCTCAAAAATGCGAGGATTCTGAACATTTAATTCCAAAATATACCAAAGAAGTACCAAAAGAAGGATTGAATGTTATTCTGTATCTATACACCTTATGTGATCACCAATATATGTCTCCATTTGTCTCACTCTTGTTAGAATACAACACCAAAGAAACCTTTTACGACTTCCCACAATTATTATACACGACAAACATACAATCCGAAGACATTCACGACGATTTACTGGAAAAAGCACTACAAAAAATATATGAAATATTCCAAGTAAAAGCCACAGAGACGATCGATATGGACATATTCAAACAAAAACAACTGTGTTTTAAAGGACTTCTTGAAATGAACGAATCCAATATTGTATTGTGTATCGATGTCACTGCATATTTGTCTCATTTGAAACAAGATGAAATCTATTTGTCCAAGTTGTTTCCAAAACCATCATCGAATGATCCATCCCAATATACATGGTCTGTTATAGATGAAGTATTGAGACAAAAAACACAAAATATACCTATTTCGCCAGTCATCGGGAAATTCGTCTTCGCCGAAGATCATGATTTCTTGTTGCATATACACAAAGATGGCGCGAAAATACAACACCCAAAACTATTATATAATTGTGTGATACCGGATGCTTCCGACAAGTTTGAGACAAATATCCCCGATTCCGACGAAACCATTCATTTGATTGCGGAAACCACTGCGCATCCAAAAATAGGAGAGATGATTTATTTTTCGGAAACTCCTATTCAAGAAGCTGCATTTAAAGATGTTTCTAAACTGGATCGTTTTGTGGTGTTTGTAGACAATCCGATCATATTCAAAGGCAATCCGGAATCATGGGATCTTACAAAAATAGACCCTTCTTCATCTTCTTCTTCTCCTTCTCCTTTGTCTGATCAAGAACCAAAAGAAGATATGATGGCCGAATTTGAGACAAAAACGAACGAAATTGAGACAAAATCATCAAGCAAAGAAATCAAAGAAATAAAAACCGCATATTCTAGTGTAGAATTTGAGCAGGGTGATATAAAAATGTATGGTGTGAAATCTCCAAATTACTACTGTATTTTGTAATGCATTCTTTAGACAATATATTTTGTTTTTATATGTTATAATAGACATGACCACTTATGTCGATTCCACCTACGGTATTACGTATACCAAAACATCCGATCTGTCTTTCAATACTGCAACTGTATCTGCATACGATGGTAGTGTCCCAATTGTAGTGATTCAGGATAGTGTACAGATTGCTGGAACGCCACATACAGTGATTCACATAGATCCTAATCCAACAATTGAATACACGAAAAATACAATTGATTGGGAAGTGTATTATGATAGATACCCAGATTTTGCTACACAAGGTCATCCGAGAACATTGGATTGGGTATGGAGTCAATGGAATGCTGGTGGTGAAGCGGCGGGTAGGATTATGACATTGACCCCCACAATTGATAACATTGATTGGGAAGAGTATTATGATAGATACCCAGATTTTGCTGCGACTGATCGTCCACGGACATTGAATTGGATATGGGATCATTGGTCTAATTTAGGTAAGAATGCAGGTAGGATTATGAACTTGAAACCCAAACTCTTTCAAAGTAATCGTTACTTACAAGAAATAACAATACCATCTAGTGTAACGAATATTTATAATAATACATTTGATGGAGCTACAAATTTGACATCGATTACCCTCTTACATACAACCTTGCCATATTTAGAAGAATATGCATTAAATGGTGTATCAAATACATGTACACTAACATATATTTCAAACCAATATCCAGTCAAGGATTTTCAAGATACATATATGTTACAGCTAATAGATAATTCAACAGAACTAATAGAGCCAAGTAGTGGCAACATTTACATATATAAGATAAGAGCAAACAGAGACGGTACAATCATTGCACTACATAACAGACTTCCTAGTGGTAGACTACCTCATGAAGGTTCTCCTTGGGATTATGGTTTTACTGTTTATGAAAAAACTGGATCGACATGGACTCAGAAAGGTGCAAAGAACACAGTAGTTAATTGCTCATCTTTGAGTGGTAATGGTAATGTACTTGTTGGAAGAGCGAGTGGAGGTTATAATAGTGTAATGAGAGCATACTATAGACCTGAGACAAATGATTGGAAAAGCGGTGGTTTATTTGGTGGAACTGCAAAAGAAATTGTCGGTCGTAAAACATCTTTGAGTTATGACGGAAACACAGCTGCTTTATGGATTTCAAGTTCGAATACGACGAACGAAGGTATTACTGGCTATATGATACCAGTAAAAATACTTGGAACTTATGCTGGATCAATTGTCAATCGTAATAGAGTATTTATCGATAATAAATGGAATTTACAAGATTTTTACTATGGTCAGTATATTGATTTAAATCACGAAGGTGATATTTTAGTTACTGGTGATCAGTTTGTCACGCGTGTATACAAATACAACCCATCTCATACATATACAGATAACCATAATCAAGGTAATAGAGGTTATGTAGCTAAAACCGAAACTAATTGGGAACAAATCGGTGGGGACATAAATCCAGAAGTTTTGATTCCTCTACAAGAAAATGGTGGATCTACTAATGGTTTTGCTAGTTCGAATACTAACCCTATCAACAAAGAATTTGGAAATGATGCAGCACTGAGTAAAAATTTCACATTCCAAACAGGATCTCCGTTTTACAGTGCAGACCATAAATTACGTGTTGTGATCGGTACAAGGACGCATGGCAATTTCCGTGGACATACTCGAGTATTTGAATACGATCCAACAAAAACAACCGAAGTGACAGATCAAGCATCTGCTGACTATGGACCGGTCGGTTGGAGGAGATTGGGTGCTAGTATATTGGGGGAACATGAAGGTGACCAAAGTGGTTCGGTGGTACAAATGAATGAAACAGGGAATACTATCATAATCACTGCACCGAAAAATGATGACGGTGGTACAGACAGAGGACATATTCGAGTATATAAGTATGAAAGTACCGGAAACACATGGAATCAATTAGGTTCTGATTTCGATGGGGATGAAACTACTGGTGTGAGTATTGGTAGCGATAATTTTACATCCTTTTCATCAGACGGAAAAACGTTAGTTATCAGAGATGCAACAAGTAATATCACTACATATGAATTAAAACGATATACAATACCGGCTCTTCCCGAGGCAGAAGGAGATACATTTAAGATGACATCTATTTCTTCTGATGCTGAAGATGACACAAAGACAGGCTCAACCGCCGCACAAAAACGGAATTTTACAAGGAAAGCGGTATCCGATATGTTTTCTGCATATCAATCTCAATTAACCGGTAGTAAAGCGTTAAAACTTGCCGCCGGAACTAAACTACCAGGGTTCACTATTGCACCTAATAAAGAAATCACCTTACGTGATGCACGTGTAACAAAAACATACACAAGAGATGAAATGGCAAACAAAACAACGTATATGGTGTTAAATGACAATGATCCAGTCACATTGAAGTCTGCTGCAGATGATACTGTAACGGTAACACAATCAGGAACGAACTTTACTGTAGTTACTCCCGCTGGTACAACCAACAAAGTTGCCGGTGATTCATTTGAATATGACGGATTGTCATTATTATTTGGTTCGCTTGTAGTTAATTTGCTACTTATTCCTCCGGTCGATCTGGCATTAACCGCTTTCGATTCTGCTTTTGTGCTGTCACAACAAGCCGTACTCCCAGACATATCCTATGCTTTTGATGTCAGTGCTGAAATCACGCTTACACAACAGATCAGTGCCGCCGATCTTTCCGGGGTCTTTTTCTTCAAAACCGATGAAGATATTACCAGCGAACTAGTCACAGATACATCGAATGTAGAATACTACTTAGATCGCAGTCAATTCACCGGAGGACAGGCGACATTGAATGCAATGAATGGTCTTGTAACCACCGGGTATTACGGATCAAATACAAACGACCATCTCGGAAAGGATTTCCTCCGAGACATGGCACATCAGCTATTCAGTACACATTTCGGTGTCGATCTGTTTACAAACGAAGATGCAGTGGTCACCGATATTTCCGGAAAGTCCGCCGTCATTGCCACCGATATCTTTACCAAGATGGGCAATGTAGATAAGACCAATACCGCCTTGTCCGGTCCGGATGTCTCGTACGGATACTACACAACTGATACAGATAGTTCGAATACCAACTTGACCCGTGAGATCTTGAACCAGCTCTTGACATTAGCACCCGTACGTTTCACCGACAAGACCACACTCCGATTGGATGCAGGTATACCTGGTGTGTATGGTATGCCATTTGTTACAAACGATACGATTTCATACAAGCTATCTGTAACCGCACATACAGATCAAAATACAACCATTGCGACTGGTAAGTCTGGACTTGAGAAAAGAACATACAAAGTGATCTTTAAGGTTGCTTAAGATTGACACCATTAATACATTTATACATCCATAATATCCCTTACATCCATAATATCAACTTATCTATTGTTAATATTATTGTGTAGTTCCAAAATCTCGAATATATATATATATATATTTGTAGCGATCTGACCTCCGAAACGCCGGCCGAAGGCCGGCCAGGAGCGCGAAGCGCGACTTTCCACATACAAAAAACACAATCCAACAACAAATCATTTCTATATCGATTTTTATAATTTAATAGGTTGAAATTATCGATAATTCCATAATTATATTTCCATTTTTATTCAGTATTTGTGTTTTCAAAACAAACACAAATACAGGTACTTTTTGTTGTCATTGTTTGCAATCAAAACAAAATAAATATCGATTTTGTTTTGGTATTTGCGGTATTTACGCAATTTTTGAGTTTTTCGGGTTTTGTAAAAGTGTTTTGTTTTGGTAAAATGAGAAAGTGTATTTTTTTGACAAAAAAAATTAGAAGGACTTCCGGAAATTCGATTTCTCAAAAATTGCGGGAATTTGATTTTTTTTCATATATACATGTATTTTTGTGTAGCGATCTGATCTCCGAAACGCCGGCCAAAGGCCGGCCAGGAGCGCGAAGCGCGATTTTCCTCATACAAAACCCACAGACCGACACACAAATCAATGCTATTTTGTGTTGAAATTACCGATATTCCCATAATTATTTTGTTGTAATTTTTGGGGTTTTGTAATTCAATCCAACACGAAATCTAGTCTCATTTTATTTCTATTTTATATTGTAAAAATCCATAATAAATATCGATTTTGTTTTGGTATTTGCGGTATTTACGCAATTTTTGAGTTTTTCGGGTTTTGTAAAAGTGTTTTGTTTTGGTAAAATGAGAAAGTGTATTTTTTTGACAAAAAAAATTAGAAGG
>Ga0209632_10005386_pt1 | contig 11104 bp, 6 predicted proteins | sample COG_10_FD_184754 | JGI IMG/M metagenome (GOLD analysis project Ga0209632, IMG submission 184754) | Pelagic Microbial community sample from North Sea - COGITO 998_met_10 (SPAdes) (version 2) | ecosystem: Environmental > Aquatic > Marine > Neritic zone/Coastal water | place: Helgoland, sampling...
ATCGCAACGACATTCTGCGGTGCATAGTGTGTTCGCTTTATGGCAGACACAATACTTTTTCAAGCAAGCAGTATTTTTGCAATTGCAGCGACCAACTTCACCTTGCAGACATATATGCCTTGGCCTGTGGGCACGGTTATCACACCATGTGTACCTGGTTGCGACGCGCAAATACTTGTCCGATGTGTCGCGCAACTGTTTGACGACTGTAGCGACTTGTCGCAGAGCGCCGCCAATTGACCGAGTTGAATCGACCGACAACCGATTGGAAAGAATTGTCGCGTAGCGCCAGCGTATGTTGCGCCGTGTGCCGGATGTTCCGTTGGACAATTAGTTAAATACGGGTGATAAAGATTGAACTTAATGTTTGTATGTTTTCCCTTTTGTTCCACCGATGTTGAGCGGAACATTTTGTGTCCTTTTCCGCGTTGGCCTTTTCCCTTCCTGTGTTGGTTTCGTTATTGCCTTTGCCTTTTTCCGTAACTTTGGTTCTATTCGCGGCGTTGAAATATTTGAAGAGCGGGTGGTAATACCGCCTGCTTTAAGTATATCACATATATCTTTCACCTTTTGCATTAATTCAGGTTCTTCGTCGTCGCCACGTCCTCGAATGCCACGGTGCTCGCACTCGTCACTCAGCCCGACTAGGTATTCGGCCTGTTCGCGGTAATCATATGGCGTTTTGGGTTTTTTCTTTTGTAGATTTAGTTTTATATGATTCCCACACGGTTTTGTCCAACGCATGACAACGTGCCCGTCTTCAATTTTGTAAGACCCCGAACTCAAAGCCTTCAACATTTCACGGAGTGCGCAATCGCTGTATTTATTGTTGTCAGAAAGGTCTACATTTTTCTTGCGTGTAATTGAATCCGTTTTGTCTCCTTGGCCCTTCGTTGTAACACATCTTACCTCTCCTACATCACCAAGTGTTGGGTTACAAGTCCAATTGTAGGACCAAACATTATCCTCACACATTGTTGTTTTGGTGTAGTATTGTTGACCGTGCCAACCTTTACCAGTTGAGTTAGTCCATCCTTCTTCACCACCGACCTTAAATATTATGAATCCTGAGATTGCTTCGTGGTAGTCATAATCTTTACTGTGTCTATTACCGCTAGGCCGTTGTCGAATAGCTTCTTTTCCACGATTTATTATCCATCTATTGTTTCTCATCCTGGTACCAAATCCTACCATTGTTATCTGATTCTTGCCTGATGAACGTGCAGCTAAGTCATACCACAGACTGTGAGAGGTTTGCTCCTTTTTGCTATAAATTGTGCTGTCAAACGAATGTCTGCGTTTGGTTACTTTGTCATCAAATAGCTTATTAAAGTCATTTTTAAACTTATTTTCAAGTGCCATAAATGAATCTCCATTGCCTCCATCAGCAAGAAAGTCTTTCACAAGTTTGATGACTTCAAAACCATATTTATTTTTCAGCACGATAGACTGGTCTTTGACTCTTCCGTCTACTTTTGTAGCCGCATTGATACCATAGTGTGCGGCGCACACTCGTTCATCTGCAACGGCACATGTTTTAAAGATATGTTTGAATTTTTGGACAAAGTGTAAAATTGCATTTCGTGATTCGCCCACCACCATTCCACGACCACAAGTTTGCGGCTCAATATCGTAACCCACAATTCTCACCGTTTCCGATTCAAGATGTGCGCAATTAATGTACTGTTCTTTATTTTGTAGTGGTACAAAAATGAGCGGGTACCATCCGTGAGAGGTCCATGCCTCAATAGCCTTGGTCAAGAATCTTTTGCGCTGGAACGGTTTATCATCGCTGTTTGGATTATAGAGAGATACTGATAAAATACAAACGATTCGAGACTCGTGTTTTTTCAACCACTTTTCCGTGTCTTCCGGTAAATTTGGAAATTCAAACTGTTCTCTCGATGTTAAATCAGTGGTGACTACAGAACGACTGACATAATTCTTTTTTAGACATTGTTCAGTTGTGTTCGATAAACCCAAATTATTTAATTGACTAGTAAGTGAATCCACACTGTCCTTTTTTGGTTCGGTGGCAACAAACTTGACATTTTGAATATTGTTTGTACAATAAACTTGTTTTCGATCAACTATTGTCATATATTGTTGTTCTTTCTGTGGTACGGTATCCTCTACTTTGGCATGAAACATCACTTCGTTATATTTTTGTTTGGCATTGGTTACATTATCGTTTTTATGGTTCAATACAACGTCTCTCCAAGTGCGATTACCGTCAGAGTCCACTGCTCTGTGCGTCATAAGGCGGTATCGCTTTCCTTCTATGTCAAAATCCCACATCGATGGTAATTTGTCAATCGTAACTCCAGCCCTGCGCGAAAGACACGCTGCGAAAAGTGTAGGGCCTGTGATGGCAAAATATTTCATTCTGGAAGCCCATCGGGATCTTAAAAATTTAGACCTTGGTTTTGCGTTTATGTGAGACAAATATTCAGGAAGATGTTTTTTTAAATCAGGGTACCATTGTTCTTCGACATTGTGCACAATCGCGTCCATAGCATCTTTGAAACACTCCAGTCCTGGAACACAAGCCATAAATTCAATGGACACTCCGGGTACGTTATAATCACAATGTGCACTCAAGAAATCAAGAGGCTTTTCGGATGGCTCTCTTGCTCGACTTATAATAGTATCCAAATCCATTCCGTCAACAGGTGCACTATCGATGTCCATGTAAACACCACCCTCGTTATAAAGAACGGCATAGCGGAAAAAATCAGCTTTGTAAGCGCCTGGTACTATACACTTGAATGTATCTACGTATTTTTGTGAAAAGTGCGATTCCAAATATTCGACACATTCTATATTGCCATATAATGTATAATTATAGTTAGGGTTCATCTGCTTCCATTTATTGACATTATCTTTCACTTGTTCAGATAATCCTGTCATGTGTGCGTCTTTCCATGTTTGTACAATATTACGTGGTATTATTTGTTCAACACTTTCCTTTCCCATACGGTCAGTAATCTCATAATTTTTATAAATTCTTTGTGTTTTGAAAGCTTCAGCATAATGCGATTGGGTGCTGGATTCGTCATATCCATCCGCAGAAGTTATGAAAACATCTGTTTTTACATCTGCTTTTGCGTCATCTGTGTGATTAAACTTAATAGTCCGTGAACCCAATGTACTTTTCTGGAAAAAATGCAGATGGACTCCATTGTGTTCGACATGTGCAGGTAACGGTTCCAACGGATGACCTAACCACCTACATATGACACTAGCCAATAAAGTTGGACCTGTTACAGATAATATTTCGAAGTAACCAACCCACGCTCGACTTTTATTCAATCTTTTTAGACCCATATGTTTGAAAAATTGTGTTGTTTCAATGTTATTTGGTGTATTTTTGAACCGACCCCGTTTCAATGATAATTTGGGAGGATACCATTTTTGCTCCACATTGTCAACAATTTGGTCCAGAGCCATTTTAAGAAAAGGCAAATTCCGTGTACATGCTATAAAAGCTTGCCAAACACCTGGTATTTTAGAGGATTCGCGCACACTCAAAAAATCAGGATTTCTCGCCTTTTCAATCATATTGTCTAATGTAATACTCAATGGCGCAGTGTCAATATCTAAATAAACACCGCCTTCATTGTACAATACGGCATAGCGAAATAAATCGGCTTTAAATGCTCCAGGTACGAGTTGGTCAAATGCCCAAGCATATTTTTCATTTGGAAAATTCGCATTCAGATATTCCAAACACTCTGTATTGCCATATAATCTGTAATCATATGCGGGGTTTTTTGATTGCCAATTTTTCGTATTTTGTATTACCTTTTCAGATAATCCCGATAGTTCTTTATCTTTCCAAGTTTGATGAATTATTTTGGGTATGGTTTGTTCACGCGTTTTCTTTGTTTCGCTTTCTTTAGTGGGTTCCGACGGAGAAAAATCATGCGATGATGAAAAATTATGTAAATTTGGTACGAATGAATTTTTGTGTGTTTTGCGTGTGTTTTTTTTGGGGGGTTCACAATGAATAAAATGATGAAACATGTTTAACTTCTAAAAATGTCCCTTAAATACGGTTCAAATCCACTGTCAAATACTACTATATAAACTGACTTCCACAGGGCAATATGCCAACGTATTTCGTAGGTAATGTCTTGCCACCGACGTCCGACCCTGGAGAGGAAAATTGTAAACAATTATACACGCGAATTTGATTTGAATCAAATCAAAATTGGAAACAATTATATGGCCCACGCGTTAGCAATTCTCACACCCATCGCAACGACATTCTGCGGTGCATAGTGTGTTCGCTTTATGGCAGACACAATACTTTTTCAAGCAAGCAGTATTTTTGCAATTGCAGCGACCAACTTCACCTTTTTTCTTGTGCTTTTTTCGAACCTGACGCAATCTTCGACGTTCTGCATTAATCCAGTCCTCATCTGATTCAAAACCTGGTCGATTTTTACAATGTTGACATGTACAAAGTTGACCACAGTAATTGCCATCTGATCGACAGGCGCAATATTTTCTTAAACAATGATCATTTTTACAACGATGACAATAGGTCTCAGTACCATCAAAAGAGGGCAGGTTTCTTTTGGAACCCGAAATTGGACTTTTTTTTGATGATGGTCGAGGATTAACATTTTCTTCTTTGTCAACTGTGATGGGTTGATATTTTCCCAATTGAGATGTAAAAGACAACGATTGAATATTTCTTTCTCGGCGAGGTTGGCGCAAAGAAGAAGAAGTTAGATTTGGCCTCAGCTCTACTATCCCACGTGCAGAAGAATTACCACCAACAGCGAGTCGATACACCGTACCACTCACAACTCCAGAACGCGCTGCTCTGACCTTTGTCTGCTGCATGTTGGCTTTACTTGTTGGGGGTGGAGGTGGGCCAGTAGTAGTTGGAATAGGTTTCAATGTTCGCAACTCTTGCATCAGTTCAAGCACGACTGAACTCGTTGGAAGCATTGGTGAACCTGCACCTCCTTGACGGAAAATGGAACTAGGGTCTTCAAACACCGTCAGGTCTTCTGGCAAAGATGATTGTGTAGGACTTACATTTAGGTGTGCTGATACATCGTCGATTGTATCGTCTTCCACAAGTTCCATCTCTTTACCTTGGAAATACTCTTTGTTGATGGCTGTTTGTAGTGGACCACAGTAGGCTGCTTCGACAGCGGCAGCAGCAGCACTATTGAATTTGGTACGTTTCAGAAAACGTGGTGAGGAGGAGTCCATATCTTCATCTTCATCGTCATCGTCATCGTCACTGCAATTGTCGTTCAAACCTTGCGACATTTGCGATAGGGGAATGTACACTTCGTTGTCGCTGTCATCTGGGTGCATGAACGGTGCACATGGGAGGTATTTATCTGCGATGTGGATTCCTGGAGGTAAAATGCGACGCTCACGCTCAGACATTACCAACACGCACGGGAAGTTTATTACCAATTGAACAATAAAAGTGGCTCGGTTCACCGAAACGGAGGGACTTCAGGTTTTTAGATTATGAACAAGGAAAAAACAATTCCTTGTTCAGACAGAATAAAATACCTAGATGTCTAAAACCATGACAATTGTTGTACATGCTGTTGGAATGAACCATTCACACTATAGGTTTGCTACAACAAACTTGCTTGCAGTGGTACACGAGTCCGCTAACACCAATGATAAGTTTGCTGTTAAGGTTGTGCGCACAGACCAACCAGAAAATGGAGAACACCGTCAAGTGGCATATATTGGAAAAGAATTTAGAATGTCCGTATTATTGATTATTCCAAACATTATTAGTGTTGAATATAAGAAAGAATATAGTACCAGCTTCAAAGCAGTCTTAGAAATCACATTCACAATAGATTGACGGTGAAAAGAAAGTACAACATATAGTAAAAAACGTAAAGTGGTTGGAAAAAATGTACATTATTTTTTTTGTACATTTATATTTCATTGCAAATGGTTTGTATCCAGTCGTCATCCTCTTCACTACTCTCTATATGTACGTCATCAATATTATCTTGCATGTAGCCATACCAAGTTTCACCTCCAGATTCCCTTTCAATCAATGGGGTCATTCCGAACAAGTCGAGAGACGATTTTCTTTGAATCAATGGTGCCAACAAGTCGATGGACGATTTTCTTTGAATCAAGGGTGCCAACAAGTCGATGGACGATTTTCTTTGAATCAAGGGTGCCAACAAGTCGATGGACGATTTTCTTTGAATCAAGGGTGCCAACAAGTCGATGGACGATTTTCTTTCAATCAATGGTACCACTCCAAAAGTATCTCCAAACGAGTCCATGGACATTCCAACATTATTTTCCGCTCCGAACAGGTCGAGGGCTTTATAAAAACTTTCTGTAAAAACAACTGTATTTTTTCTTTTGTGTCCAATTTTAGACTTGACTTTTTTACTAATTTTATTTTTTTTCATTTTTACTTTTTGGCCCGATGGAAACACGTAATGACACTCTGGGTCAATGCATCTGACAGAGCGGTTGCTTTTGGCATGTTTGCCGCATTCTAAACACGTTTTTGTTGTGCATCCTTGTCTGGAAATTTTTTTATTCTTGAATATAAATATGTGTTGACATTCTTTGTTTCTGCAAACTTTGACAACATTAGAATTCTGTTGAGTACCACACTGTGTGCATTTTTTTGCCTTACACGTCTTAATCGACGTATTTTTGGATTTTGAATCGAATGACGTAGACATTTTTGTCTGAAGTGGTCTTGGTATTTTTTTTATAGGGGTCAGTTAGAATAGATGAAGTTTTCTTTGGTGTGAAGAAATTTCTTTTGTGGATGTTGAACTTGAATCTCTTTGGGGGACAGAAGTCAGTACTCGGTTCCAAAAATTAGCTATTTGTCTTTGTAACGAAATTCGTATGTCCTAAGTCAATGGTTTGATTTATTTTATATTAAATTAAAAATTTTATTTCGAATTAAAATTCTATATCTTGTTAAAGAGTCATCATCAGTTTATCTAAATCTACAAATGTTTTGACTGTACCAGCTGTTCCCATTTTTTCCAGTGTTTTGTCGTGCGCATCAATCACATCCATATAAGCCTTCATTTGTTCCATACTTTGTATTTGCGAGGCATCCTTAATGTAAATACGGTTTTGAAAATGTGGTGATGGTACCGAGAATTGTGGTTGACCCACAGCCACCGACGAAGCCCACGTTTGACAAAAAGAACGGATACCAATGGTTTTGTCAAAATGTTGCGACTCGCCAATCTCCGCCAACATCTTCGCAGCCACATTGTATTCTGAATGTTTGGGCGCCGCCTCCAGCATTTGACTGACCACCATATCAAACAACTCTTTTTTACGAGAATCGCGAAACTCTAAATATTTAACCAATAGTGCTCGAGTAGTCGCGTCATCTTTTACAAACAGATTCATACGACCGCCCGGCGAAATCATGACACCATTTGCCCCATTCGATGTCATTGCGTCGGAAGGAAGTAAAGCCGCATCTGTGTCCAATAATAATGCAAATGTATCGTGACCCACACCATTTTTCACAAGTTGCACCAAAATACTTTCTTCAGGGTTGGTAGACAGCGGCGCCCCGTTCTTTGAACACAAGCTGGGTCGGTCTTTGGCAAGGTCGGCCGTCTTATAAATTTGTACACGGTCGGCTTCTGACGGAACAAATGAACAGTTCTGGATAGACCGTTGTTCTCTGGCTATTAAAGTACCAGATAAAATGCCGCGATGACGTATCAGAGCGTCTTCAAAACTTGTATCCGGGTCTAATTTTAACGGATGTGCTTTATGTTTTGCTTCACAATACTGTTGTGACAAGATCAACAATTCCACGTCCACACGAGTTGGAATATTGCGCCCAACGCCACCAACATCGTGAATAAATGTCAATAATTCAATCACGGCAGAAACAACATGTTCTAACGTTCTAAATCGAACATCCACAATGTATTCGATGCCGTTTTCTTGTTCAAAAAATTCGTGGCGCAATTTATTATAAAACGTTGCCAATGTCGGAGCCGATTTGGCATAATATTTCACAGTATGACGCTGGTCTTGCGCGTCCGCTACAGTTGCTTCATATGGGAAACAGTTCTCGTCGCTCAAAACAACGTCCTCCCATATTGAAAGCCAGTCCCATGGAATGGCGTCTTCGTGTATAACTTCAAATAAAATCATTTTCGTAAGTCTACGATATTCATTTGGACGCTTACATAGTCCCATAAGCTTAGTGCACACTGTCGATTGATAATGATACAGACCCCTCCAATGTGGAAACCGTTCCACCAGCTTTTGATTGTGTTGATGAATGCGACGCGCGTGATTGAGGTCGTGCCAGAAGAAATTACAAGCACTCTGGAGATATTCGTCCACAAAAATGGGCTTCCATTCAATACCCAGTGGTTGAATAGCACTACATCCCAGATTAAGTAAGTCTGTGGCTCCCATTTTACTACAGGTCGGGAACAAATAGACGTTAGGCGATTCGCCCAATACATAGTCATAATAATAGCGAAAACGGTTGCGAAAAAATAAACCTTGTAATGATTTAGATTCTTGGTTGTGTTCGGAAAAATAAACCAAATCTAAAAAGTCCATAGCGCGTGCAATCCAACGCAGTGTAGGGGCATAGGGAAACGGCAATCCGTTGTAAGGCGTTACATAGGTATGGTCTCTCGTGGCAGGAATGACCATCGATTTTGTAGCAGGCCATTGTCGCCAGTCGGTCAGTGAGTGATGAATACGTTGTTTAATCATTTCTTCAATTTCAAAATGATCTCTACACTCACTTCCAGAAGATTCGTCCACATGTTCAGTTGTATTGTTTATATTCGCAATTTCTTGTAAAATGAAGCGCTTTGATAACTCTAATGTATGATTCAATAAGGTATGTTGATTTATTTTTTGGCGGATCGTAAACACAATGGGTGCAGCTTCTGGAAATGGGAAATTCTCACCACACTTGGTCCACCGCCGCGTGAACTCTTCGGCTAGAGCATGTGGGTCTCTCATAATAGCACACCATTGTGTGTTTTCAATTTGTTGCCAATCTATTTGAACCATCTGTTTAAAAACAGCCGTTGTTCCCATTTGTACGGAAGACATTCAGGTACTATAAAATTGTTTAAATAGTAAAGTTCGCATGCGTTTCAATTTGAGTGCAATTGCTTCCTTTTTTTTAGCCTCACGCACATGATCGTCATGTTTTTTCGGTATCGTTGTTTATATTGAACCCATTGCCCGTGGTGTGCATTTCGTTGCTATGTTCCCGTTTATACTGCACACTAACAATATTTGCAATAATAGATAGCACCGAACGTCTAAATTCCATCCCAATATATGCAACTCGACGACATTCCTGACTACCTTCTAGGGTTGGCCCACTCGAATTTGAATCAAATCAAAATTTGAAAAAATATATATCTTGGCCCACGTACGTGGGAATGGACCATGTTCTACTGAAACAGCGCACCTTCGTTAAACCCCACCGGTTAGGTTATGGTTTCGCATCTTAGCAATTGTAACGGTTAGGTTAGGGTAAGGGTTAGGGGATTACTGCCAGTCTAAATATAGAACTACTAATCACTTAGGTTATGGTTTTGCTTTATTGAAAACTGTAACGGTTAGGTTAGGGTAAGGGTTAGGGGATTACTGTCAGTCTAAATATAGAACTACTAATCACTTAGGTTATGGTTTTGCTTTATTGAAAACGGTAACGGTTAGGTTAGGGTAAGGGTTAGGGAGGGTTATATGATGGGAGGTTATGTTACGGAGATTACTTTAAGTCTATATATAGACCTATTGAAAATAAATATCGAATATAATCGGAAAAAAAGGTTAAGTTTTTATTATAAACATTGTTTGTTTTTTGTACTTCATTAGTGTTTGGGGAACGACTTGTATGACGCCTTCGCCTGTGCGACCATTTCGTCGTCCGCACCCTCTTGTTTTAACTGTTTATACCTCTGCTTCGCTTCTTCTCGTTTTAATTTTATGTAATTGGTTCTCCATAATATTAAAGGATCATCTCTTTCTTCTTCTTTCTTCTTCTTTTTCTTCTTCTTCCTTTCCTTCCTTTCCTTCCTTTCCTTCTCTGCTGTAAACTCCAAGTAGTCGGAGGCGGCCTTGTTTTTATTTGCATGTAAATATTGGGACGTCGTAGCGATACTTGCGTGTCCCATCTGTTTGCTAACGGTCGCGGGGTCAGCACCCCCTTGTATTGCATGCGAGCCAAAACAATGTCGCATCCAATGTGTCGTTATGGGGTACCCGTATTTTTCTTCCAATCCAGACAACTTTCCCAACTTTTTAATATGATTGTAGACAGTATCGTTGCAAATGTGTTGTCCCTTGATGGCACCCGGAAACAACCACCCACCGTTTGCTTGACCACTCTCTGTCATGGCTGCCTTCAGAAACGGTTCGATATCACGGGTTGCTTCGATATTCAGTGGAACTGTACGAACTTTGCCACCTTTGCCTTTGAAACGAAGATTGATTGTATTGTCGTTGTTGTACGTACATTCGTTGGCACGCAGCTTGGCGACTTCGAATCGGCGCTGTCCCGCCATATACGTACACACGAACAACGCTGTGTCGTACGGCCCGAGTCCCTTTGCCGTCGTGTACATCAACTCGCATTCTTCTCTTGTGAGACTTCGCTCGACCATTTGTGTTGGTTGTTTTTTTGGTTTTAATTTCGTCAACACTGTTCCCCGATCACGGGGAACTTTGTCCTCGGTGAACAAATAGGTCCAGAAGTTCATTATGAAGCCGATTATGTCCCGCGCCACGTTTTCGCTGGACGCGACTTCCTTAGCAGTGACCGCAAGCTCTTTGAGGTGTCGAGTGGTGATATCGTTCGGGGGGGTGTTGTAGAGTTGGTGTTTTTCTAACATTAACACTAAAACATCAAAATGTCGTTGGTACTTGCGGAGGGTGCCTGGTGCCTTGCCGACCATGAACGACTCAAAGTCCTCTGCCCACGTCGGTGCATACAGCAGTTGCGTTCCCATGACCGGTGCGATTTTTCCCACGACCGGTGCGCTGGTTCCCACGACCGGTGCGCTGGTTCCCACGACCGGTGCGTGGGAATGGGTCGAAACTTCGTGGGAAG